>MDTA01208822.1_pt1 | contig 16781 bp, 16 predicted proteins | sample 811151 | NCBI WGS metagenome assembly MDTA01 (sample SAMN05326648, study PRJNA326480) | marine metagenome | isolation source: seawater | place: Indian Ocean: South | collected 2010 | reverse complement strand
TGTTTTTTTTTTATCATTTCAATAAAAGCCAGAAAAAAAATTATTCCTGATGATAGAAAAAATGAAAATTTAAACTGCGTTGAGCAGCATAGCATCGTAACTATTATTGAGTAGCATATTAATGCATGATTTTTCTTTAGCCTGGGTAAATACATTATAGATAGAATTAACGCTAAAAAATTTGTTACTAATGAAAAAACCTGGGGTTTTGAGGTACTAACAAGAAATAAAAATACAGGCATTATCAAGATACATAGGGATACATGATATTTTTTTTCGTTACTAAATTTTATTTTTTTATTTTTAAAATTTAAAATAAATAATATTAAAAATAAAAGTGAGAAAAATTGTAAATTTTGTGAAAAATTTAAGCCACCAATACTTAAGGCATAAAGAAATAAAGATTCTCCTGCACCTGATAATTGACTAGTTAGCCAATACTGATCGATTGGATTTGAAAGGAAATTTATTTGATATAAAGGTATTGTAACATGGTAATCTAAACTATCTGGATCGGTTATAGGCGATGAAGATAATAAAAAATAAAAAAATAAAATTGAAAAAATAAGAAAAATTTTTGTTTGTTTTGAATTAAAAATTTCTATTATAGATTTTAAATAGGTTGGTTTGTATAAACCAAATATAATAATTAGAAATGATAAGCCTTTAATAAGAACTAAATTTAAATTGAAATAAAGTGAGTAAATAAATGTTATAATTGACAGTAAATTTGTAATTAAGAAAAAATTTAATACTTTCAAAAAAAACTTATCTTCTTTCCCGAAAACTTTTCCAGTCAAATAAACTGTTTTAAATGACAAATTAAAAAAACCATTAATTAGAAGAAGAGATAAAATGATTGATATAAATGGTGAAAAATTTAGAATCATTATTATTTAAATATTTTTAATTTTATTAAAATATATTTTATAAAAATTTTTAAAGAAAAATAATTTGTTGATAAAATACTTTTGATGTTAATATCACTCTTGTATTTTTGTATAATATAAAACAGCTCAATAACCTCATTTTTTCTATTTTTTGATTCATTTTTTTGGTGAACTCTATATTTACATAAATATTCATCTAAAAATTCAAAATTACTAAAATTACTCATTCTAATTATTAAATCAAAGTCAGATGTTATATGAAGATTTTTATCAAATATATGGTCTAATTTTAACAAAGAATTTTTTCTTATTATTAAAGTTAACCATGCAGTTAATGGTTTACCTCTTATATAACTTAAAATTATATTTCTTTGGCAATATCCATTAAACATTTTTTTTTTTATTTTTTCTTCTGTATCATCAATTAAATTTGAATAGTTTGTATAAAGAACATCTATAGAATTATCTGCATTTAATTTATCAACTTGCATTTCTAATTTATTATTTAACCAAATATCATCAACATCTAAAAAACTTATGAATTCTCCTGAACACTTACTTAATCCTATGTTTCTTACAGTTCCTAAGTTGACAGTCTTTTTTAAATAGTAATATTTAATTCTTTTATCTTTAAAGGAATGAATGATGCCACGACTTTGATCAGTTGAGTTGTTATCTATAAATATTAATTCCCAATTTTTGTAAGATTGAGAAATAATACTCTTAATCGCTTCATTGAGATATTTCTCACCATTAAAACATGTCATAATTATACTTACAAGTTTCATTTAATTGATTATATATTTATAAATTATACAACTTTTAAGTTTAATGATTAAAAAAGATAATAAAATTTTTTTTTTATTTATAATATTCGTATTATTATTTTTATTTTCAACAACTAAATACTTAAGTTTATTTGATATTATTTATACTGCAGGTCAAATGGATGTTATTAGTTATACTGAAATCTCAAAACATGCGCCATCACTACCATATAATAGTGAAATTATTATAAAACATATTGCTCAAAGGTTTTTAGTTCCATACATTGCGGGAAGTATTGCTTATTATACTCAAATTGAAATTTTTACTGTATTTAAGTTTTTAACTTATTCCTTTATCTTATTATTTCTATTAATCACAATAATTTATTTAAATAAAACCAATTATGAAATTAGAGAAAAAATATTATTTTTTTCTTTCTTATTTCTAAATCCCTACATAGTAAGACATCATATATTTCAACCAATTCAATCGCATGATATTCTTTTCTTCAGTATTGGATTAATTGTATCATACTTGATAATTATGAATCAAAATAAGTTATTAATATTTTTTGCGGTTATACCAATTTTTTTAAGACAAACTGCAATCGCTATTTTTATTAGTTCTTTTATATTTTTAATGAAAAATAAAAAATTTTTATATTCATTTGTTATGGTCCTTTTATTTTTCATAAGTTTTTATTTTATATCCGTTATCTCAAATAAAATTTCTACTGATACATTCAACTATGATTATGCTTATGGCATTATTTACTACGATTTTTCTCAAATTGAAAAATTAATACGATTTCTATGTTTACCATTAGTAAGTTTTTTTCCATTGGGTATTTTTTTGTTTTCAAAAAAAAGGATGAATACAGATTTTATAAAATCTATGATCCTTTTATCTATTTGTTTAATGATGATTGCTCAACCAATTTTGGCTGGCCCAGATGGTAGTCTAAGAAATGTAGTTAGAATAACTACATTATGTTACCCTATTATGTTGGTATTACTTTTCTATAATTTTAGTTTAAAAAAATTAATATCCAAAAATTACATTTACTATTCATATTTATTATGTCTTTTTTTTTGGTCACTACACCCTACATTTTCTATTTTTAGTTTTTTTAGTATTTTGAGATTTTAGCTAAACTAAATCAAAAGAGTCAAAGAATTTTTTTTTAGTTTTGTTGTAATTTTCATACATCATCAAAGCTTGAATAGAAAAAAAGGTAACCCATGAATTTGGATGTTTTAGTAACTTTCCATAGCTAGTTTTTCCCCAGTAAAAAGAACCTTTAACTTTAAGATTATTAGTTTTAAGATTTTGATTTTTTAAAACTAATATTAATAATTTTTCTATTTTAGAAATATTAATTCTTAATTTATTATTTACATTAGTATTCAAAAAAGCCAACCTAACGGCTTGAGCTAAAGCATCTATTCTTTCATGATAAATTTTTTTTTCGTTGAAATAAAGCCTTGGAATTTTTCCATCTTTGTTCTGCTGTGAATAGATCCATTTTGTAGCTTTATAAGATGAATTTAAATATTTTTTATCATTTAAAAAATTTCCCACAGACCACAAACCTTCAGCAGAATAACAATGTGGATGAGCATTTGTTCCTCCTCTAAATGGGAAAGAGATGAATCTACCTTTAGATGTTTGAAATTGCAGAGATCTTTCACATATTTTTTTTGCATAATTTAGATATTTTTTATTTTTTGTTACAGAATACAAATTTATCAATCCTGTTGCAATTTTAGTGTGATAACTGCTAGAAGTAAGTGACCATTCCTTATCAGATTCATAAAACTTGTTTTCTGAAATCTCATAAACTGGCTTAACATAAAAGTTTTTATCAATACAATAATTTGTAAGCCAATTACCACATTTAATGGCGTTTTTAATTAGAAAAGTTTTTTTAGTAATTTTATATAAAGAAACAAAACCGTTAAGTATTACACCGTTATCAAATGAATATATTTGATTCTGTTTAAACGCATGCGGAGATTCTTTATCAATTAAAAATAAACATTTAAATCCTCCATTTTTATGTAAAGCATAAGTGCTTAACCATTTTGCAGATTTTAAAGCTAAATCTAAATATTTTTTTTTTTTGGTTTGTTTAAATAAAAAAATCATCATTATGATAAAATAACCATTTATTTCAGAGTAAATAAATGAGTATCTCTTTCTTTTAGTATCATACCAAGCATTTACACTACCATTTTTGTTACCAATTGAATTTTGAATTCCTGAGTTTGTGAGCCATGCAATAGCACAGTCGATAGATGCTCTTAATTTTTTTGAATTTAATTCCAATTTTTTTTTGCCCAATCTATATTTAACTTTAGACCTTTTTTTATATCTATTCTATGTTTCCATCCTAACTTTTTGCATAATTTAGCATCGCACGTAAGTCTTTGAACTTCGGCTTTTCTTTCTACTATATGAATTATTTTAGATCTACTCTTTGAAATTTTTTTAATTTCTTTAGCTATAAAATTAATACTATAATCTTTTCCAGTTCCAAAATTTATTACTTTTCTTAAACATTGTTTTTTTTTAGCTACAAGCAAAAAAGCATCAACTGCATCAGTAACATAAGTCAAATCTCTAGACTGTTTTCCATTTCCATGAATTGTTATGTCCTTATTTTTCAAAGCCATTTTGATAAACTTTGGGATTACATCATAAGTATGCCTTGGACCGTAAGTATTGAATGGTCTGATGATTGTAATTGGAAGATTATAAGTTTTTATATATGAGAAACAATATCTATCAGCAGCAGCTTTTGATGCCGCATAAGGTGAGGTTGGATTAAGCGGATGATTTTCATCAATTTTTTTTGTTAACGCACTCCCATATACCTCGCTTGAGGAGGTGCATATTATTTTATCTATGTTTTTTATTTGTCGGGCTGCCTCTAAAATATTTAAAGTGCCAACAACATTAGCTTCATTAACTTCCAAAGGGTGTTCAAAAGAGTATGGCACATAAGCATTTGCAGCTAAATGAAAAATAATTCTTGGATTATCTTTAACTATGTGTCTGATTATATCCGTAGAAGAAATATCACAACAAACAATTTTTTTACATTCCTTAACATACTTATTGCTGAGATTTTTAAAGTGATAACTGCTAGTACCGTGATTTGATGTTGCGCGAACAACAATAGTTAAAAGTGCCCCCAAATCTATTAATTTCTCTGCTAAATGAGATCCAATAAAACCATCAGCACCAGTAATTAATATTTTTTTATTTTTCCAAAAATTACTCATTTATCTCCAAAATAAATATCCGATTATTATTGTTCTTAATACTTTTAAACCGAACAAAAATCTACCAAAAGGAACATTAAAAAGTTTTGAAATACCATGCTTTCTCTCGTATCTATGAACGGGAACTTCTTTAATCTTAAATTTTTTTCTAAAGGACTTAATTAATAATTCTGTTTCGATCTCAAATCTTTTTGTAACTAGATTTAGCTCTCTTAGTTTTTCTGTTTTGAAACACTTAAATTCTGACTGACTATCTGTAATATTTTTATTAAACAATATATTTATTAGAAAGGTAATAGACTTATTCCCAAATTCATTTACTGGCAGTACTGCTTTTTCAGAAAATCTATCATCTTTTTTATTTTCTTTTAGAAACCTTGATCCAATCACATAGTCATAACCTTTGGTTATTTCTTCCAATAAAAGCTTAATTTCATAAGGATCATCTTGACCATCTCCTCCCATGAAAATTATATATTCACCTTTAGCTTCTTGAATACCTTTTCTCATCGCATAGCCTTTTCCCATATTTTTATCTAAACTTATTAAAATACATTTATGGTTTTTGATTTCTTCAGAAGTTTTGTCTGTGCTACCATCATCTACTATTATTAATTCATCAGTTTTATCTATTACTAAATTAATTTTTGATATTAAATTACCAATATTACCTTGCTCATTATAAACTGGAACAATTATACTTTTTTTCATTATAAATTTTTAAAAAAATTTTCAAATGTTTTATAAATATAATCAATTTTTTTTTTATTAAGTTTGTGATTTAATCCTATAAAAAAACCATTTTTCATTACTAATTCTGAATTTTTTAATTTTGTTTTTTTAAATTCAAATTTTTTTAAGAAAGGTTGTTCTGCGATATTACCAGCTATTATTGGGCGATTAGCAATTTTTTTTTTTGATAAATAATTTACTAAGTCTTTTTTTCTTAATTTTGTATTTTGTTTAACAACTATTGGAAAAGTAAACCAACTATTTTTTATGTTATTACTTATTTTTGGTAAAATTAGATAATTTTCAAATTTATTTAATTTTTTAATAAGCATATTTGCAGCATAGGTTCTAACAGAGATAAAACTATCCAATTTATCTATTTGCCTTTTAACTAATGCAGCTGCCATATCTGTAGGTTTAAAATTAAAACCAATGTAGGGAAACATAAAAGATTCATCTATGTTTTTGTTAGTCTTTATAAAATATTTTTTTGTACTCTTATTTTTGACTTCTCTTAACCATCCATTTGCTCTCATACTTCTCAAAATATCAGCATAATAATTATCATTTGTTAAAATCATGCCTCCTTCTACAGATGAAATATGATGAGATTGATACATTGAAATTGATGAGAACTTTCCAAAGGTTCCTGCAAATTTATTCTTATATTTTGCCCCAATCGACTCACAATTGTCTTCGATAAGTATTAATTTATATTTCTTACAAATTTCTTTTATTTTTTTCATGTTGCAGACGTGTCCAAGAGGATTAACAACCAATAATGCTCTCGTTTTTTTTGTTAAAGCTTTTTCTATTAAATTTTCATCAATTTCATATGTAGATAATTTTACATCGACTAGTTTAGGTACTAAACCATTCTGTATAATTGGACCAACAGTTGTACTCCATGTAACAGCGGGTGTAATAATCTCATCACCTCTCGATAATTTATCCTTTTTTTTTGCGTATACAGAAGTTAATAGATAAAGAATTAAGTAATTTGCAGATCCACCTGAATTTAGCATTATTGCATTTTTTACTTTTAAATATTTTTCAATTTTTTTTTCAACGATCTGCACCTCTTTTCCAATAGTGGGCCAGCCCCTAGTAAGAGTATTTAAGCAATTTTCAACATCTATGTGATCATACTGAATAACACTTAAAGGTAGATTGTTATCAACATTTATACTTTTTTCTAACCTTGATATTTTTTTTTTTAAATTTTCTCTAATAATATTTACTGTCATTTTTTTTCATAAATTTTTTTATAATATAATAAGATTTCTCTGCTGCTTTACCATCACCATAAGGATTTCGCCAATTAATTTTCCTGTTCAATAGTTTCAAAGTGTCATTGTAAAGCTTTTTATCGTTTATTTTACTAAGTATATTGCACCCAATTTTTATTGTCTCTGGTCTCTCTGTACTATTTCTAATAGTAATTAGAGGTATTTTTAAAATACAGGCTTCTTCTTGAACTCCTCCAGAATCACTAAATATTAATTTTGAGTTTCTCATCAAATATAAAAAATCAAAATAATTCATAGGCTTTATGGATTTAATTATTTTTTTATTATATTTAATTTTATTTAGTATTTTTTTTGTTTTAGGATGTGTAGGAAAAAATATTTTATAATTAAATTTTTTTGAAATTTTAACTAAAGATTTAAGTATTATTTTTAAATTTTTATGATTTAATGTGTTTTCCTCCCTATGAATTGTTAAAACAATGTAATTGGATCGTTTTATATTATTTTTAAATAGACCTAAATGTTTTTGGACCAAGGGAGATTTTATTGCATCATAGATAGTATTTCCTACTACAAATATTTTTTTTGGTGAAATATTTTCATCTAATAAATTTTTTTTTGAATTTATGGTAGGACAAAGTAATAAATCTGAACTGTGATCAATTAATCTTCTATTTAATTCTTCAGGCATTTTTTTATCAAAACTTCTTAATCCAGCTTCCAAGTGAATTACTTTTATATTATTAAATTTTGAAGCAACCATGGCTCCAGCAAATGCAGAATTAGTATCACCATATACTAATACTGATTTAAATAATCCTTTTTCTATAATTCTCTCAATTTTTATCATCATATTTGAAACCTGCTCACTATGAGGTTTTGATCCAATTTTTAAATTATAATCTGGTTTTAAAATTTTAAAATCCCTAAGAAAAATATCATTTAAATTTCCAGAGTAATGTTGACCAGTATGTATAATTTTAAATTTAAACTTTTTTTTTTTAAAAAAACTAACTACAGGATAAATTTTAATTAATTCTGGTCTTGTGCCAACTATAATTCCAATCATTTTAGATTTGTATTAATTACCCACTTTAATAAATATAAATTTGAAAATTTAAAGGATTTTTTTGTAAAATTGTATTGTTTTTTTAAGCCCTTCATTAAAATTTACATTGGGCGACCAATTTATTTTTTTTTTTAATTTTGTAATATCGGGATATAAATAATGAGTTTCATCTTCTCTCATTTTAATTTTTCCAAATTGAGGCTTTCCCTTATTGGTGATTTTTCTAATTTGTTTTATTACATGCTTTAATTGCAATGGTTTTGTGCTACCAATATTAAAAATTTTTCCTTTAGCTGTATTATTCATCAAACATTTAAAGACAGCATTTATAAAATCATCAACATAGAGAAAATCTCTATATTGCTCACCATCAGAACATGGGAATTTTTTATCAAGTAAACATCCTTTTATTACAATAGGAATAAAACGATTAAAATCCTGGTTTGGACCAAATATTAAATAAGGTCTCAAAATAAGACATGGAAAATTTTCAGTTTTATTCTTTTTTAATAAAAGCCTGGTAGCTAATAATTTTGCTTTTCCATAAGTTGAAGAAAGATTATTTATTTTAATTCTTGCCTCTTCCGATTGAGGTGATTTTAATTTACCATATTCTACACTACTCCCAATTTGTAAAAATAACTTAAGTTTATTATTATTAGAAAAATGATTTACCAAATTTTTGCAACCAGTATAATGACTATGAAAAGTTTCATTTTTTTCCTTATGGTTCACATGACCTCCGAAATTTACAACATAGTCAAAATTTAGTTTTATTTTTTTTTTTATAAGATTTTTTTTTTTTATATTTAAATAAATATAGTTGACTTTTTTGAGAAACCTAATTTTTTTAGGCTTATTTATTGAAACACTTGTAACTTCCCATTTTTTTTTCAATGATTTTTTTGCTAAGTGATAACCAAGAAAACCAGTTCCTCCTATTATAAGTATTTTTTTTTTTCAAAATTTACTTTTTTTTTTTAGAATTTTTTCGAGTAAGTCTTTATCTCTTTTCGTATCCATACACTGCCAAAAATCATCATGCTTGTAAGCCAATAGTTGACCTTTTTTACCTATTATTTCTAGTGGTTCTTTCTCTAGAAAAGTCTTGTCATTCTTTATATAATTTAAAAATTCTGGTTCCATTACAAAAAAACCACCATTTATCCATCCTTCATCAACTTTGTCTTTTTCTTTAAAGAGTTTTACATTATTACCTTTAATTTTAATTGCACCAAATCTTGCAGGTGGGCGAACTGCTGTCAAAGTTACTAATTTTTTATTTTTTCTATGAAATTTAATTAATTTTTCAATATTTATGTTTGAAATACCATCACCATAGGTCATCATAAAAGTTTGATTGCCAATTATTTTTTTTAATCTTTTTAACCTACCTCCAGTCATGGTTTTTAAGCCGGTGTTAATAAGATTAATTTTCCAATTATATTTTTTTCTTTTGAAATAATTTCTTATAAAACTACCCTTGTATCCTAGTGCTATATAGAAATCATCAAATCCATATTTAAAATAATGTTCCATTATATGAATTAATATTGGCTTATTGTTTATAGTTACCATTGGTTTAGGAATTTTTTTAGTATACTCAGATAACCTTGTGCCAAAACCGCCTGCTAAAATTATAACTTTCATTAAGATTTTTTCATAAATTTAATTATCTGATCTTTTGAAGTGTAAAAAGTATTTTTTTTATCAGTTTGATAATTTTTATACCAAGATACAATAAATGATATTGTCTGATTTAAATTTAATTTTGCCTCCCAATTTAAAGATTTTTTTGCTTTAGATGAATTTAGTTGCAGTTGAGCTGTTTCATGAAAATTTGTTTTTTTCATAATTTGCCACTTGGCTTGTGGCCAAATTTTATTAATTTTAGATATTAATTCGACTACTGTAACATTTTTTATTTTATTAGAACTAAAATTAAATGAACTACCATTTAGTTTTTTGTTTTTATTTAGATTTTCTGCTAGTAACAAATAACCATTCAAAGCCTCTAAAACATGCTGCCAAGGTCTAGTTGAATATGGATTTCTGATTAAAACATTCTTGTTTTTAAGCCATTTCTTCATACAGTCAGGTATCAACCTAAGCTCTGACCAATCACCACCACCTACAACATTTCCTGCCCTAGCAGTTGCTATTCGTAGATAATTATTTTGATTTTTAATATAGGTTTTAAAAAAAGAATTGAACAGGATTTCAGAAGATGCTTTTGAAGCGCTATAAGGATCTTCACCTCCCAACTCATCTGTTTCATAATAACCTTTTTTCTTTTCATAATTTTTGTAACATTTGTCACTCGTTATTAATATAGCAGTACATTTTTTTTTTAAATTATTCAAAGCTATTAAAATATTCAAAAATCCAATTACATTAGTTTCCCAATTTAATGATGGTTTTTTTATAGAATTATAGACCAAAGATTGAGCAGCTAAGTGAAATACAAAATCAGGATTAATTTTTTTAAATATATTAACAATTTTTTTTTTATCTCTTATATCTATGTAAATCTCTTTAAGTGCCAATTTAGATTTGACAATATTATAATGGTTATTTTTATTTTTATTTTTTAAAGATATTCCATAAACTTTAGCACCTAGTAGACTTAACCAAATAGATAACCAGCTTCCTTTAAAACCATTAAAGCCAGTAATAATTACTTTTTTATTTTTAAATAATTTAAAATTTGAATTACTAAATGAATTTTTATTTTTAATTGTTTTTTTCATTCAAATTTTTAATTATTGATAAAGTTTTTTTTATAGAATTTGCACTCGCATAACTTATTCTTAAATAGTTCTGCAGACCTAAATTGGAACCACCTTGTTTTACAAGAATACCTTTTTTCTTTAAGAGTGTTTTAATTAGTTTCGGATTATATTTAAATTTAATATAAAAAAAATTTGCATTTGTTTTTAAAATTTTAAAACCGTGTTTGCTACAAAAATTTTCAGCATATTTTAATCCATTCATCATCTCTGATAAATAATCATTAATTAAATGCTTACTTTTTAATATTATTTCTGCTGATTTTGCTGCAATAGAATTAATTTCATACATAGGTTTTATTGCATAAAGTTTTTTTATATTGCTCCTTGATGACAATAGGTACCCTATTCTTAAACCTGCTAAGCCATAAATTTTGGAAAAAGTTCTTATAATCGTAAGATTTGAAAATTTTCTTAGATACTTGATTGAATTTGATTTGGAAAATTCAAAATATGCTTCATCTATGATTAATTGAATTTTTTTTTTTCTACAAATATGTAAAATTTCTAAAATTTTTTTATCAGATATAATAGTACCAGATGGACTATTTGGATTAGCTAATATAACCATAGAAACATTTTTGTTTAAAGATTTAATTAGTTTATCGAAGTCTAAGATTAAATTTTTTTTATATCCAATTTTAATTGTCTTAGTTTTAAAAATTTTACAATATATATTTACCATGACAAAAGTTGGATCTAAAATTATAACATTTGAGTTCTTTTTATAAAAAACTTCAAAACAATTTTTTATTGCATGGTCTGCTCCTTGTGTGAGAAGAACTTTTTTTTTACTAATTTTTAATTTTTTTGACAAAATATTGTACAAATTGAAAAGATCGGGGTATGCGGATACTAAATCTGAATTAATAGATTTTTTTAATTTATTGAAAAAATGACGTTGGTGAGGTTCGGCTCTTTCGTTTTTATCAAGCCTTAAATAGTTTTGTCTTCTATCTTTTGTGGGTTCGGATCTATTAATTTGCTGTAATTTTAGGAATTTATAATTGTTCAATTTAACAACCTACATTGCCATATTTTCAAATGATATTTTTTTTAATTTTTTATTTAAAAAATATTTCTGATTTATCATTAAATATTCGTAAATAAAATTAGAAATTTTTTTTGTTTTGATGCCTTTCCACATAAATGGATTGTAAAGATCAAATTCTGGATATAAACAAAAATGAATATTTTTGGTATTTCTATCAAAATGATTAATTACGGATGTGGTATGACCAACATAAAAAATAAAATATTGATTGTGCTGTTTAAATAAATATTTCTTACTATATTTTTTAATTAATTTTTCTAATTTTTTTTTAAATAAAATATGGTTTAAATTATTAATTTTTTCTGGGTGTATTTTTATTAAAATATTTTTAAAATCAATTTGTTCTGATTTTAATTTAAAATAATAGTCAAATTGATCTATTAAAAATAGAATTTCATTCAGAGAATAGTTATTATATGGTAGTAATATATAATTTATTTTTTTTTCCAAATTTTGATATTTTTTCATATTAAAATAAAACTTAACATTTTCTTTTGACCAATTAAAAAATTTACAATAAACCCTTTTTGTTTCCTTTCCCATTACATAAAGAATGTCTGGTGCAGTACGATTATAATACATCTGAAGTGGTAATGAATGTGGGGCGTTATGATCAAATCCTGAACATTTTAATTTTTTATTTATTTTTTTCATAGAATGAATTAAAAACTTTTGGAAAGGCTGTCCTTCATAAGGTAAATACAAATTGTCAATTTTCGATATATTAATATTTTTGTGTATGAATTTGAATATAAATTTTCCTAGATAAGAATTAAAATTAAAAAAAATATTTTTTCTTAATAACAGCAGTTTTAAAATATTAATTAATAGTAATTTAAGAAAAAAAATTTTATCGAATTTTGTTTTATTAAGAGATAGTACAACAATATTATCTGCTAATTTAAAATTACTATAATTTTCCTCTATAATTATAATCCATAATGTATCTTTGTTCTTTGAATCAAAGTTTGTATACTTATCAATAAATATATTTTTTTTTGTAATATTTTTTTTTATAGACCAGGTTATAAATATATTTTTAAATTTGTTTTGAAAAACGTTTTTTTTATAAAAAAATTTTAAATTACTGCAATAACCTAAGTGATATATTGATTTTAAAATTGAAAAAAAAATATAACTTTTTTTTTTTAAGTTAAATTTTAAAATTTCTCTTCCAGGTAAATCGTCAAATAAAGCAAAATAATTTAGAATATTGAAATTTTTACTTGCTAGACCATTTATTTTTTTTTTTATAATTTTTATAATTCTATTTTGTTCTTTAAATGCTTGCTTCATTTTTTTTAAACTACTGTACAAGCATTACAAGGCACAAGTTTATTTCTGTTTTTGTTTAAATGTTTTTCTCTTATTTGATTATATATTTCTGAATTCCAAGCATCTTTTAGAGATTTATTATTAAAATTTCCTACATTTAACTTTGATTTGTAGTCTACATCACATGGATTAATAATCCCATCCCACCATACAAACATCCTTCTCCACAAATCTGAACATGGGCTTGATATTTCATTTGTTTCTTTTTGATAACTATTTTCCCAAGGATTATATTCTACAAAAGCGATTTGATCTACTAGTCCATTCCATAGCTTAACCATATCTTCGAGGTTTTGCTCCTCAGTAAACTTCACTCCAGACACTCTAGTTATGATATTTACATTTCTATATTGTTTTTCTTTTATATTATTAAATAGTTCTATATTTTTAAGTACTTTATCTAATTTTCCGTTAACTCTTAACTTTGAATATAACTCTTTATCGGCTGCATCCGCGCTGAATACTAAAGTTTTTACACCACCCTTTAAAATTGCATGTATCTTCTCTTCATTTAATAATGAAGCATTTGTATTAATTTTTAAATTTAAAAATTTATTTACACAATATTCTAACATCTTTGATATATCTTGAGCTGCCATCGGTTCTCCCCTTGAAGCAAGTGATATAAATTCAACATTATTTTCAGCTTGATCAATAACATCTTTAAACAATTCTAATTTCATAGTACCCATATAACCTTGACTTTTTTTATTAAATGAATTGTCAGACATAAAACAAAACACACATCTGTAATTACAAATTGATGAAGGTTCTATTTGTAAATAAGGAGGATAATTATCTAATTCTTGGCTCTTTGGAAATATTTCATATCTGTATCTATGAAATATGTATTTTAAAATCTGGTTGTCTTCAAAACTTGCCAATTCATCTTTCACGTTCAGGAAAAGTTGAAATTTATTTTTATCTTTATTTTCTCCAGAGTTAAATTCTATATCGTTAATTGCTCTTTCTACAATTTTTGTTTGATACTTTGTTAGAAGATTTTTATCTTTATCAAATACTTTTTTAATTCTTTTAATAATTAAATTGTCTGAATGTTCCCCCTTTGAACTATTCAAACTAATAAAGCTATTATGTTTATTGTATGTATTTTTTTTCATTTGTATTTTTTTAACCAAAATTTAAGTTGAGGTAATTGCCATTCATAATCTAAATCAAAACCAGCTTCAGAAAATATTGGAGCAATTTTTTTTCCCATCCATTTTTGTGGTAGTAAATTATTTTGCATATTATCTAAGCATTTAGGTCTTACTATAGAAACTGACATGTCTGCAAAATAAACATCTCCCTGGGAATCTCTATCACAATTCATTTTTTTTGGATTTCCAAATATTTCAAATGGTACAAAAGGTTTAAGTGATCCATCTTTCATTAATTTTCTTGCACGTAGTGGACTCCACATATTATATTTTGATACTGTTACCGCAGAGTCAAAACTTGGATTTTTTCTCAAAAATTTTATTCCATTTATAATTTGGTAACGATTGATTGTAGCACCATTAGCAAATAATAAAATAATAAATTCAATTTTTTTATTTTCTTTTTTTTCAAACTTAAAATTTTTTGGTATCCATGCTTAAAAGCATCATCACCAAGAGCTTTATTATTAGAAAGATATTTTGGTCTCCAGATCGTTTTAACTTTATATTTTTTTTTGCTTACACTTGAAATTCTTGGGCAATCTGTTGAGACATATATTTCATCAACCATTTTGCTTTTTATAGTTGCGATTATCGGATATTCGAAAATATATTTTTTATTAATCTTTATAAGATTTTTTTTTGGGAAACCTTGACTTCCCTTTCTGCCAATTAGTAATGCAACAACTATTTTTTTTTCCATATCTGATTATAGCATTTTTCAAACTTTGAACCTTTAAAAATATTAGAATTTTCTTTAGAGATTAGCTTAAAATCTAGATCTTTAAGAATTTGTTCACATTTACTTTTTTGTTCATAAAAATCATCACTAATTTCTATTAGTATTGAATTTGCATTTTTTAGAGTATCCAGAGATCCCTTTAATATTAAATGTTCTATTCCATCTACATCGATTTTTATGTGGTTTGGTTTAGGCAGTTCAAAATTTTTTAAACAATTATCTAAAGTAATGCCAAGAGTTTTATAATACATTTTAACAGCTAAATTTTTACCATCATAACCATATTTTTCTGAAAAAGAATTTAATGCAGAACCTTGTTCAATTTGAGATAAATTAAAATTTGAAACAGAATTCTTATAATAAAGTGGAATAGGGATAATAGTTACCATATCACTTAGTTTATTTAGATTTATATTTTTTACTAATAATTCTGTGTTAAAAAATGATGGTTCAAAACTATAAGTTTTAATATTTTTTGAAGCTGCATAACATGTATACAAACCGATATTAGATCCTATATCATAAAAAATATCACCTTCATTAAAAGTGTTTATCCACTTAATTGTGTCTGGTTCTTTTGTAAATAAAGTATCAACTCTAAATTTATTTATGTAATTATTTACATAAAACTTAAGTGACGTATTATTTGCTCTAATAACATTTAAATTTACTACTTCGTGTACTTTAAAAAAAATAAATCTAAAAATTTTAAACTTAATTAAAATTTCGGTTATTTTATGTATTATCAAATTTATGCTATTTTTGAATTTAATTAACATTCTTTTTTAAGTATTTAACATAATCATCTAATTTTTTTGAAAAACTTGCATCATTTTTTAAATATAAGTTTTTCCCAAATTTAATTTTAAATTTAGTTGGTTTAGTCACATAATGACCAAGGATTTTATTTCTATGATATTTTTTTTGCATATCCAATTTTAAAATTTTTTCTATGGAAGCAAATAATCCAGAAATTTGTATGTTTTCCTTTCCAATTAAATTTATATACTTATTTTCATATTTTTTATTTAATGATTTGTATGTTAAAATAGAAGCTGTCTTTACATGAATGTACTTCCTTTTATTGAAAGGATATCCATAATATTCTAGTTTTTTTCTTTTAAGTGCGTTGACTATTATTTTGTAAAGACCATTATTTTTGTCACTTCTGGGCCCATATAATGATCCATATCTAAGAATAGTAAACTTTAAATTTTGTTTTTTACTGTATTCAGAAATAAAATCTTCAGCCGCTCTTTTGCTACAACTATAAAATCCACCTTCTTCGCTATTGGCATATATACTGCTTGCGTAAATTAATCTTTTAACTTTATGAGCGATACAATATTTTACAACTAGACATGTTGCTAAAACGTTTAGTTTTAAAGAAGTAATAGGCTTTTCTAATGCCTCATCTAAGTCACTCATTCCTGCAAATAAAAATACGTAATCTTTATTTTTTATTAATTTTCCAATTTTTTTCTCATTGAGCATATCACCTTTAACAAATTTTATTTTATTTGAATCATGAGAAATTTTTTTTTTATCAAAATTAGTTACAAAATGTCCTTTTTTGACTAATAGATCTACAAGGTGAGATCCAAGAAATCCACTTCCGCCTATAACTAAAGAATTTTTCATATATATTATAAATTAAAATTTTTTATAACATTTAAAAATGATTTTTTTGACATCTCTTTTCTAG
>MDTA01209553.1_pt1 | contig 16782 bp, 17 predicted proteins | sample 811151 | NCBI WGS metagenome assembly MDTA01 (sample SAMN05326648, study PRJNA326480) | marine metagenome | isolation source: seawater | place: Indian Ocean: South | collected 2010 | reverse complement strand
GTCCATATAACAGGTCCCATATCAATAGACTCAATGCCTGTTTCTTCATAAAGTTCACGAGCTGCAGCAACAGCACTATCTTCTCCTCTGCTGACACCTCCACCTGGGATTTCCCACCATGGGTCTTTGAAAGGATCTATAGGATCTTCAGCATTAACGAGAAAAATTCTTTTTTGGCTATCAAGAAGAACAACCCGAGCTGCGTTACGTTTAAGAAACAAAATTACCTGCTATTTCTAGGAACACTTTTGACAACGGCCTTGTAAGTCCAACGTGTGACCTTCAACTGAAAATCCCTTTTTCGTTAATTCTGCTTCCAGTTCAAGGATCTCTTTTTCGAAATACTCAGGTACTTCAAAGTCCTCTATGTTCCCACAAATCGAACATACGAAATGGTGGTGGTGTCCAATTATTGAATCGTCTAGTTCAAAACGGTTATGGTCATTACCCGAGGCTAGACGCTTTACAACACCAGCTTCTACGAGTTCCGTCGCATTTCGGTAAACAGAACTCTGTGCCAAATCGTTTTCCCCTTTGAAAGCCAAAACTTCATCAAGTGTCAAAGGTCTTCCCGCCTTTGCCAAAACTTCTACAATTGCTTTACGAGATTTGCTGTAACGCATACCAGCTGCTCTTAGTCGTCTCGACGCTAAAAGATGCAGCTCATCGTTCATTTTCTGTTCTAGTGCCACATCAAGAGTTTAGGTCGACATTCTCAATCTAAATTCGATAAAACTTCAAAAATTCTATTTCATTGCGCTACGGTCATACTTATGAAAATTGACGGCGGCCTAGGAGCCGCATTCCCAACCTCGCTGGAAGGTGGATTCCAGCCAATTATTGACTCTGCAAAACAACTTGAAGCCAAAGGATATTCAGGTGCATGGACTGCAGAAACAAGTCACGACCCATTCTTTCCTCATATGATCGCCGCAGAACATACTGAAAGAATAGAACTAGGAACCTCAATTGCTGTAGCGTTTGCGCGCAACCCAATGATTCTCGCAAATATTGGTTATGACTTGCAGAACTACAGTAAGGGACGTTTCATCCTTGGACTTGGAACTCAAATAAAGCCACACATAACTAAAAGATTTTCTATGGAATGGTCAAAGCCCGCAGCTCGGATGCGAGAAATGGTTGCTGCAATTCGGGCAATCTGGGACTCTTGGCAGGATGGTTCAAAATTAGACTTCCGAGGCGACTTTTACACACATACGCTAATGTCACCTTTTTTCAATCCGGGACCTAGTAGCTACGGTCACCCTAAGATATTTATCTCCGCAGTTGGCCCTCTGATGTCGGAAGTTGCCGGAGAGGTGTGTGATGGAATAATCTGCCATGCTTTCAGCACTGAACGCTACTTAAAGGAAGTCACTATTCCGGCAGTACAACGCGGTTTAGATAAAGCAGGGCGAAGTTTAGATTCTTTCGAAATTGTTGGACCTGGCTTTGTGGTAACCGGAAAAGATGAAAAAACCATCGAAAATTCTGCGGCAGCTATTCGTCAACAGATAGCTTTCTACGGTTCCACACCTGCGTATCGTCCAGTTCTTGACCTTCATGGCTGGGGTGACGCTCAAGATGAACTTAACAGAATGTCAAAAGAAGGCGCATGGCAAGAAATGGGCACAATTATCGATGATGAAATGTTGCAAACCTTCGCAGTTGTCGGAGAACCTGAAAAGATAGCTCCAGGTGTTATTGAAAGATACGGCGATGTTGTCGACAGAATGGCCTTTTACTCGCTTGGATCATCTAGTGATTCTTCCATGTGGGATCAAATAGCTGCAGACTTTTCAGCTGCATAAGACAAATATCGCCTTTTAATCAACTGACTATTACCTCATGAAGAGGTAGTTTGGAGATATGGCAGAAGAACAACACCCAGAATTTGAATACACAGACCTTCTTCCTCTTTTAAGCGACCCTTATGAGACAACAGAATTCAAATATTTGGGAAATTCAGGAGTATCAACTTTAGAAGGACCTGATGGTAGAAATTTTCTTAAAGTTGAACGAGAAGCCATACGACTCCTAACCTCAACAGCCATGCGCGACATAGCGCACTTATTCCGCTCTAGTCATCTATCACAACTGGCTGAAATACTAAAAGATCCAGAATCTTCAGAAAACGATCGTTTCGTAGCACTTGAGCTGCTTCATAACGCAAATATCTCCGCTGGAGGTGTACTGCCTTCTTGCCAAGATACTGGTACCGCTCTCATCGCTGCTAAAAAAGGACAGCAGGTTCTGACCGAGATAGATGACAAGAAAGCTATTTCCGAAGGTGTTTATGACACCTACACGACTTCAAACCTTAGATACTCTCAACTTGCTCCCTTAGATATGTTCACCGAGAGCAATACCGGAACAAATTTGCCTGCACAGATAGAAATTGAAGCCGTTCCAGGTGACTCGTACAAATTTCTTTTTATGGCAAAGGGAGGCGGATCGGCTAATAAGAGTTTTCTCTTTCAAGAGACTCGAGCTTTATTAGAGCCCGATCGCTTAATCGGTTTTCTTGATGAAAAATTGCGAACCTTGGGAACTGCAGCATGCCCGCCGTACCACTTGGCGGTCGTGATTGGTGGAACTTCTGCAGAATTCAATCTGAAGGTGGCAAAATATGCCTCCGCCCGCTATTTGGATCATCTACCAACTGAGGGAAGCGAAAGCGGACATGGGTTTCGGGATCTTGAATGGGAGCAGAAAATTTTAGATTTGACACGAGAATTTGGCATAGGCGCTCAATTTGGTGGCAAATATTTCTGTCATGATGTAAGAGTTATTCGACTTCCCCGCCATGCAGCATCAAACCCTGTAGGTGTAGCCGTTTCATGTTCGGCTGACAGACAGGCTTTAGGCAAGATAACATCTGATGGCATTTTTTTAGAGCAACTTGAAGAAGATCCGGCACGTTTCCTGCCTGAAACACTTGAAGATGAACTCTCAGGCAATGTCGTCCCAATCGATTTAAACAGACCTATGGAAGAAATAAGGTCCGAATTAAGCAAATACCCTGTTAAGACACGCTTGGCGTTGACCGGAACTTTAGTAGTGGCAAGAGACGTTGCCCATGCGGCTATCGCTAAGCGCATAGATTCTGGTGAGCCAATGCCTGAATACCTTGTAGATCATCCGGTCTACTATGCAGGTCCAGCGAAAACTCCTGAAGGCTACGCTTCAGGTTCATTTGGTCCAACTACTGCGGGCCGTATGGACACATACGTAGAAAAGTTCCAATCTAAAGGAGCGAGCCTAGTTATGCTTGCCAAAGGTAACCGTTCACAACAGGTTTCTGATTCTTGTTCTCTGCATGGTGGTTTCTATCTTGGCTCTATAGGTGGACCTGCTGCGCGCTTAACAACTGAATCAATTCGCAAAGTAGAGGTCATTGACTACCCAGAGCTGGGCATGGAAGCTGTATGGAAAATAGAAGTTGAAAATTTTCCCGCCTTTATTGTGATGGATGACAAGGGTGGTGATTTCTTTTCAGAAGTTTCAACACCGGTGAAACTCACCTAAATACTTGAATACCAAGAAGCCAATGCCTCCCCTATCTCTTCAGGTGAGTCTTCCTGAATAAAATGGTTTCCGGCTACGGTAACTTCTGTTTGGTTTTGCCATTTGCGACAAAACTCCCTTTGTTGGCCTCCTAATATGGCTCCAGGTTCTGCGTTTATAAATAACTTTGGAAATGATGACTCCGTCATAAATTTTGCGTAAGAGGAGACTATTTCTGTTACGTCTTCGGGAAAACCCTCGATTGGGATTTCTCGTGGCCAAGTAAGAGTAGGTCGTCGTGTTTCGCCGGGTTCTACAAAAGGACGCCTATATTCAGCCATCTCTTCTTCTTCTAAATCCCTTAGGATCGCTGATGGTAGAACTCCTTCAACAAATAGATTTTTTTCTAAAACCATCTCCTCTCCAGATTCAGAACGGAAACCTTGAAAAATTCCGCGGGCATTCTCTGGCCAGTCGTTCCAAGATTCAAAAGGTTTCACTATTGCCTCCATGTAACAAACGCCCTTTACAGAATCTGGGTTTTGCATAGACCAGTCAAAACCAAGAGCTGATCCCCAATCATGAATTACGAACGTTACGTCCGAGGTAACTCCAATTTGGTCCAGCAACTCAAAAAGATATTGTCGATGCTCTATATACCGGTAAGAACCAGCATCTGTATTGTCTAGTTTTTCTGAGTCCCCCTGACCGATCAAATCAGGCGCAATGCATCTTCCCATTTGGGATACAAAAGGGATGATGTTTCTCCATAAATAAGATGAAGTTGGATTGCCATGCAGGAAAACGATCGGATCACCCTCACCGATCTCCACATAGGACATTTTTTTACCGAAAATTTCTATACTCTTTTTTTTGATATCTTCAACTGCCACAAATCCTCCTAAAACCTTTCAATAAGCTAGTGGAACAGTCAGGTCAAAAAAAATCATTTCGGCAAGGGAACTACAATTGGTCCTTCTTTATCTTCAATGATTCTTACACGTGCACCATAGTGAAGGGAGACCAACGGCTCTGTTAGGACTTCTTCTGCGGACCCTTCAGCAACAATCTTTCCCTCTACAAGCATCGCTAGATGCTCGCTGTATCTACCTGCAAGAGTTAGATCATGCATAGTCGACAGAACTGATAAGTTCCTGTCGAATCTCAACTGATTGATAAGTTCTAGCGTTTCTTGCTGGTGACCCATATCTAGAGCTGTTGTTGGTTCATCCAGTAACAACACTGGGCAATCCTGTGCTAGTGCCCTTGCAACCACAACACGTTGTTTCTCACCTCCTGAGAGTGTCCCTACAAACCTGTCTACTAGGTGTAAAGCGTCTAAAGATTTCAGTGCTAATACTGCAGCGTTGATGTCTTGTTCTCTTTCGGATTCGAAAAATCCCAAATGCGAGATTCTCCCCAACAAGACATAATCCATAACTCTCATCCCCATTGGAATAATCGGTTTCTGTGAAACAACAGCAACAGACTTCGCTAATTGTCTGTGGTTTAGTTCCTCGATATTTTTGCCGACAATCTTTATGGTTCCCGATGATTCAATAATTCCACCCGATGCTCTTATCAAAGTACTCTTACCCGCACCATTAGGGCCAACAATAGTTGTCCAACCTCCAACCTCTAATTCAAAGTCAATTCCTTTCAACACTTCGTGGTTTCCAAGAACCACAGAAACATTCTTGCAATCAATCGCCTTCATGAGTTTTTCCAAGCCGTTCTTAGAATTACAACAAAGAAAGGTGCACCGAGGAAAGCTGTCACAACTCCAATTGGTATTTCTGCTGGTTGGAGGATTAACCGAGCAACTAAATCAGCTATGACTAGAAACGCTCCACCTAAAAAAATCGTCATAGGGATTATGACTCTGTAACTACTTCCAAAAATCAGACGAATTGTGTGTGGTACTATCACACCTACAAATCCAATAAGCCCACTTACAGCAACTGCAGCTGCTGTGCCTAGAGAAGCAGCAATTACTGTAATCAAACGCATACGTCTCACATCTAAACCTAAAGAGCCGGCTTCTTCATCTCCTACGGTCAAAGCATCTAAGCGCCTTCTTGCCAGAAAAATCACAGTGATGCAAATGAGAGTGTAAGGGGCTAGCAGGGTAACCTCATCCCAACCAGCTGTTCTTAACTGACCTAAAACAAAGAAATAAACTTGGCGTATAGTTTCTGATTCGCGTTGTTGGACGAATGTTTGAACTGCTGTAAAAAAACTAGCTACAGCAACTCCAGCTAGAACAAGACTTGTTACTTGGTCCAACATTCCGCGACTTCCACCAACCGTGTATGTCAGAGCTACTGCAATTAGTGCTCCCGCAAAAGCTGCTAACGGCACAGGGTCAAGAAAGCCTAGCCCATCCCCTACGCCTGAAACTATTGCAATCGTTGCTCCAAATCCTGCACCAGCAGCAACTCCCAGAAGATAAGGATCTGCTAATGGGTTTCTAAAAACCCCCTGATAGGCACCTCCTGCTGTGGCCAGCATGGAACCCACTAATAGGCCTAAAACCACCCTTGGAAGGCGAATTTCAAGAAGTATTGCTTGCTGCCTGGAACTTAAACCTGAATCCAGGTCAACTAAGGGCAACTTGTTAAATAACTCTTCGATGACAGCTGTGAAACCGAGATCTGCAGGACCAAAAACTAAACCTGCCAGAGCGGCGGCTGCTACTGAAACTAAAGCAAAGAACAGTTGCGTCTTTTTTAATGAAGTTGGTTTTACAACGAAATCCTTACCATCAATGAAAGAACTCACCTTATTTCACTGGCATTTCGTTAGCCTAAAATCTTCTCAATTTCGGCACGAACAGAAGTAAGGAAATCTACTACTCGTGGCCCCCAGCGCCCCGAAGTGTCTGTATCTACTGGTATCACTTGACCTGACACTACAGCCGTCATGGAGCCCCAACCTGGTCTAGCAGCAACAGTTTCAGCAGATTCACCCCAATCGGCATCTCCTAAGAAAATAAGATCTGGATCTGCATCGATTATAAATTCTGCAGATAGCTGTGGCCATCCAAATCCGCCTTCAATAGCAGGATCAGCAATATTTGAAAGACCAAGAAGCGAATAAAGCTTGCCTAAAAATGTCTTTGAAGTCGGCGAATAAAAAGTGTTGTCAATTTCATGGTAATAAGAAAGACCTTCTCCTAATTTGTTTGAAGATATTTCATCCAAATCTGATTTAATGCTCTCAACTAATTGGTCAGCTTCTGACTCATGCCCGGTTAATAAGCCCAACTCATTTATTTGTGAATAAGTGTCTTCCATAGAAGATGCTGCCGGTTGAAGTAGAGTTTTAACTCCCAGTGCCTCAAGTCCTGCAACAAGATCACCTGGGTCATATGAGGCAACTACAAGATCAGGTTGATATTCAGCAATAGATTCAATGTTTGGGGTATATCCAGAAAGAGATGTCATTGGAGCTTCTTCAGGAAAATTCGACTGATCATCAACCGCGACAACCTGACTACCAGCGCCTATAGCGAAAAGTATTTCAGTAGCTGTTGGCGAAAGAGAGACAATACTCTCTGCGATTTCGATAGAAGAACCGCCTGAAACTGGGACTTGTTCCGTCCCTCCATCAGAAGCACAAGAAATGCCTAAAAGCGAAAAAACGCTTATCAATAAAAAAAATTTTAACTTCATTTTCCTCCTCCCTTAAAGCACGGTAGAGAAAAGAAAAACTTCATTCTTAACCGCTCCTCCTCGGGAACTTATGGTTTACTATTTTCTCCTACCCTTAGGTCTGACTTACCTCAATGAGGAACACAGTTGCGGGACAGTAACGGATTCAAACCGTTTTCTAATGTAGGAACCACCACAATATCGTGAAAATTGACTTAATTAAAGTTTTCAATAGCGTAATGTTTCCAGAGCAACCGCCGTGTACTCCGGTTTACTTATCAAAAGTCCAGGAACCACTGGTCGCTCTTTGTTATAAGTTAAGTGGGAACCATCCACTCCACTAACATCCAAACCTGCTGCGGTTGCTACTGCGGCCGGAGCACATACGTCCCATTCGTACAAACCTGAAGGATGAACATAAATATCAGCAGATCCGCCCACAACTGTCATAGCCTTAACTCCAGCAGAACCTACTGAATGCACAACACCACCTACAGATGCTGCGACGGCTTCTGCCTCACCCCACTGTGAACGACTCGTAATGACAATCGGAGGATCATTAACAGAGTCTTGTTTTGTCGGAATCTGAAGTGTCCCATAGAGAGTTCCTATAGCTGGCAAATTGACTGCTGCTGCCGAAGGCTGACCATCTTCAACCAAAGCAACATGAACTGCCCATTCCACACTTCCTACTCTTCCATAATCCTGTGTTCCATCTAGAGGGTCAACAATCCACACTCTTTCAGCTCCCAAACGAGCCTTGTCATCGCGCCCTTCCTCTGACAATAAAAAATCTTCAGGACAAAGTTCACTAAGCCGTCTACTTATGTGGAGATGCGCTTCTCGGTCAGCTGTTAACTGCAACTGGTACCCAGAGATTCCTTTCTCGACGGCTTTTTCTCTCAACTCTAAAAGCAACTCACCGGCTTCTCTTGCTAAAAGACCTGCTATTTCATGGTCATTCATAACTGCCTGACCTTAGTCGCAAAAAAGAGATAAACACATCTTTATGGTTTTAAGCGCTACCTTTATTACAAGTCATTTGAATAAAATTTTTTGAGGGGTTCAAAAATGGCATTTGGAAGAATTACAGGATGGGCGATTGACCTTCCCGAGAGAATCCTTACAAATGATGAACTTTCACAAATGGTTGACACTTCAGACGAGTGGATTAGAGAAAGAAGCGGGATTTCCACGCGTCATATTGATGGAAAAGTTAGCGAAATGTCCACCAATGCTGGTAGAGCAGCATTGGAAAAGGCTGGTATTAAACCTGAGGAAATAGATCTTTTTATTCTCGCTACTACAACAGCAGACAAAGTTGTACCTGCAACTTCTTCAATAGTTCAAAATAATCTCGGCTTGTCATGTGGTGCCTTTGATCTGAATGCTGCATGTTCCGGTTTCGTTTACGGACTTGTAACTGCAATGCAGTTTTCCGATAGTGGAATGGAAAAAATTCTACTTATAGGAAGTGACTCCTTAAGCACATTCACCGACTGGGAGGACCGTTCTACTTGTGTCCTATTTGGTGATGGTGCTGGAGCAGTGGTGATCGAAAGAACATCAGAAAAACCATGCTTTCTCGGATGGGATCTTATGGCCGACGGATCCGCAGCGGACCTTCTCTATTGTGACCACGGAGGCAAAATAGTCATGCATGGTCAAGAAGTATTCAGACGTGCTGTAATTGCGATGGAAAATGCTGCTAATACAGCTATGGAAAAAGCCGGAGTGAAAAGCGATGACATATCACTTGTTGTACCACACCAAGCAAATGTCCGAATTATTGATGCAGCAATGAAGCGACTTGGGATCGATCAAGAAAAAGCTGCCCTTGTAATGGATAAAACAGGAAATACTTCTGCAGCTTCTATCCCTCTAGCACTAATTGATTCGGTGGAATCTGGTCGTGTTGATGAAGACGACTTACTGCTACTTGTAGGATTTGGGGCTGGTATGACATCAGCAGCCGCGGTGGTTAGATGGAATCCAACAGGCAACTAACCATACTGCTACTTCCATTACATAAAGATGTAGTCTCTCACGTGTGCTAACTGCCTCAGGATTAACTAAGTCTTTTGGACCAAGGACACTTTTCAAGAATGTCTCTCTCCAGCTAGGTTCCGGACGTCGCGTTGCTCTTATTGGCAGTAACGGAACCGGTAAGACTACTTTGCTGGAAATATTAACTGGACTTCAGGAGGCTGATGCAGGAGAAATACACAAACCGCAAGAAATGAGAATCGGCTACCTCCCTCAGGAATTGAAATCAACTCAAAGTAAAAGCGTTCTAGAGGAAGTGCTGTCAGGAGCGGAAGACATTAACCAATTAGCAATACAGATCAAAAAATTAAATGCTGAACTAGAAGATTCGACTGGGAATCAAAAAGCTGACCTAATTTCCCGCTTCGGGGAAGCTCAGTCAAGGTTTGAACAAATAGGTGGATATGCAATTGAAGCCGAGGCACACAGACTTCTCTCTGGACTGGGATTCAACTCTCAAGATCACAATCGTTTTGTTAACCAACTCTCTGGTGGTTGGCAAATGCGCGTCGCCTTAGCGCGACTACTGCTGTCCAAACCCGATCTGCTAATTCTCGATGAACCAACTAACCACTTGGATGTTGACAGTGTTACTTGGCTAGAAAGCTATTTAGAAAAATGGCATAACGGTTTGTTATTTGTGAGTCACGATCGAGATTTTATAGATGGCATCGCAAATAAAATCATTGAACTTTCATCGGGACGTGCAACTGAATATTCTGGCAGCTTTGCAGAGTTTGTCGTCTCTAGAGAAGAACGTATCAACCAGCAAAAAGCTTTGGCTTCTCATCAAGCTAAGGAAATTTCCGATACCGAAAGGTTCATCGAACGTTTTAGATATAAAGCTACAAAAGCTAAACAAGTTCAAAGTCGAATAAAAGCTCTGGAAAAGCTCGAGAAAATAGTCATTGAAAAAGAAAACGATCCAAAAACAAACTTTGATTTACCAGAACCACGTCGCTCTTCTCGAGTTGTTGTGGAGTTCGAAAAAGTAAGTGCAGGATATGAAAAAGAAACCATTTTAGATGGTCTAACTTTCACTATAGAGAGAGGAAAAACTGTAGCTGTAGTTGGACCTAATGGCGCTGGAAAAACAACTCTGGTAAGGCTAATTACTGGAGAGCTAGTACAGACCGACGGGAAAATCTTTCGGGGAAAGAACGTCGACATGTCTTGGTTTGATCAACTGCAAGCCAAAGTTCTCGATCCAAAAAAAACAGTACTGGAGGAACTTCGCACTATTCCAAAAATCGAAGATTCAGGCAGGAACATTAGAACGTATCTTGCTTCTTTCGGATTTAGAGGTGATTTAGTTGACTCACTTGTATCAGATCTTTCTGGAGGGGAACAAACACGTTTAGCCCTCGCTAAAGCTCTATGCATACCTGTAAACCTATTAATCCTAGATGAACCAACTAACCACCTCGACCTGCCCAGTTGTGACGTACTTGAAGATGCTATAAGCGCTTAACCGGGCACGGTGGTGCTGATAACGCATGACCGTCAACTCATCAGATCTGTTGCAGACAATCTCCTAGAGGTACGCGATTCCAAAGCGACATGGCACATCGGCGTGCCTGATCGGATAATAAATCCGGCACCCAAAGAGCTAAGGTCAGGTACAGCCACAGGAAATCTTCAAACAAAAGCAAAACAATCCAAAGACGAGAACCGCGAACTGAGACGTGAGCTGACAAAAATTGAAAAGAAATGGGAAAAAGCAGAAGCTTCTCTTCTGGAGATACAAGAAAAACTTAACGAACCTGAACTTTTCAAAAATCCGAAAGAAGCTGAGTCTTTGGTTTCAGAATATGAAACTGCAAAAGACAAAGCTTCTGAGTTGATGAAACTTTGGGAATCACTTGAAGAAAAACTAAGAAATGAAGAAAATTCGTAAGAGAAATTAATCAACTTTTGCAAAAATCTTACTTTTACTGCAAAGAACTTAAAGTTTTAACCTAAACAACAGTTCGTATAGGTATGGTCGTGAATGTGAAAATACTGGTCACCAATGATGATGGAATTGATTCAGTGGGACTCCATGTCCTTGCCCGCTCATTACTTGACTTCGGTGAAATAACTGTTGCTGCTCCAGATCAAGAATATTCTGGCGCTGGAGCTGCTATAGGTGCACTTCATATTTCAAGACCAGAAGTTCATCAAGTAAAAATTGACGATATTGAAAAAGCATGGGCAATCAGTGGACCACCTGCCCTTTGTGTTATGTATGCGACAAGAGGGGTCCTTGAGGACTCTTTTGATCTGGTGGTTTCCGGAATCAACCCCGGCAGCAATGTCGGTAACTCGATTTACCACTCTGGAACTATCGGTGCTGCATTTACTGCCAGAAATGCCGGTATAACAGGTGTCGCTGTAAGTCAGGCGGTCACAGGCTGGGGTGTAGAAGGTCAAGGGATTGAAGAAGTTCTAAAAAACCAACTTTGGGATACCGCTGCTGAGGTCGCCAAAACAGCTGTTGGCGCAGTTATTTCAGAACCCCCCGAAGAACCAGCAGTTTTAAACATAAACGTTCCGAACAAAAAGCTCAATGAACTAAAAGGCTGGAGATACACAGAAGTAGCGAAACGTTCAACACGTTCAATGAAAAACGCCAAGTTAGAACCCAAACCTGGACATGAAAACTCATACAGAGTCGAAATGTCTTGGGGTGATCCGGTAACTCAACCAGTTGAAACTGACGTTGGTGCAGTCATGAATGACTACGTAAGTTTGACTTGGATAAACTCACTTGATGCGGCATCTCTAGATAGAAAGGGAAAGGTCGATCAAGCTCTTAACTCTCTTATCGGTTAATCATGGAAATATTAAGAACTCCCGAAGAACAATTTGAAAATCTCCCCGATTGGCCTTATGAACCTCACTACTCTGAAGTGCCAGATGGTGATGGAGGCACACTACGAATACACCATGCTGAATCAGGTCCATCCGATGGCCCCACGGTTCTTCTTTTACATGGTGAACCGACTTGGGGATTCCTCTACAGAAAAATAATGTCCGGTCTTGCAGATGCCGGAATCCGATCTCTAGTGCCTGATCAAGTTGGTTTCGGTAAGTCTGACAAACCTTCTAACCAAACCGACTACACATATGAACGTCATGTCATGTGGATGCAAAAATGGTTAGAACAAAATTCACCAGAGAATATGTTCTTTTTTGGACAGGATTGGGGAGGACTAATCGGACTGCGTTTAGTGGCTGCTAACCCAACCAGTTTTTCGGGTCTCGTTTTATCTAATACAGGACTTCCCGATGGAAGTGGCACACCGACAGAAGCTTTCCTAGCTTGGCAAAAATTTTCACAAACAGCAGAAAACTTTCCAATCGGAAACATCATCAATGGAGGTTGTCTAACTGACTTGGAACCAGAAATAATTGATGCATATAACGCGCCTTTCCCAGACGATTCATTCAAAGAAGGGGCAAGAATTTGGCCTTCTCTAGTACCTACTTCGTTAAACGATCCTTCTGCACCTGCTAATAAAGAAGCATGGCAAGAGCTTGAAAACTTTGAAAACCCTGTGATTTGTGCTTTCAGTGACCAAGACCCTGTTACTCGTGGTGGTGAAAAAGCTTTTACATCAAGAATCTCAGGCGCTTCCGGTCAACCCCACACAACCGTGGCTAATGCAGGCCACTTCGTTCAAGAAGATCAACCTGATCAGATTGTAAGAGTATTGATTGACCTAGTTGCGAGGACAACCTCCTAAATCGTTATCAATCCTCCATTTGGCGAAATCCATTGACCCGTAACAAAAGAACTATCGTCACTTGCCAAATAAAGAATTGTTGAAGCAATTTCATCTGCTTGTCCAATACGTCCTAGTGGAGTCATCATTACCAATGGAGACAGCAAGGAATCGTCTAACTCTTCTGTCATAGGTGTTTCTACGACCCCTGGAGCCACAGAATTAATTCGTATGCCAAGTCCTCCTAATTCACGAGCAGAAGATCTAGTAAAGCCTAAAATTGCGCCTTTCGCTGATGCATAATGCACAGGACCCCATCCAGCCAATCCGGCAATACTTGAAAGATTGACTATAGATCCTCCTTCACTCATCAGTGGTAAAGCAGCTTGTGTGCAAATGAAAGTTCCACCGATGTGAACCTCGAGCATCCTCATAAACGATTCATATGTGATGCTACTCAAACCCTCTGGGCTACCTGATATTCCTGCATTGTTCACCAGAACATCGAGACTTGAATATTTGTCCGCAACTTCAGAGAAAACATGTTTCATTTCTTCCTCATTTGAAACATCACCACCAATTGCTAAATGTCCCTGGCCCTTAAGATCACCAGCAACCTCCTCCGCAGACTCTTTGTCAAAATCTTGGACTATGACAATTGCGTCTTCATCAGCGAACTTTTTAGCCGTGGCTTTACCTATTCCTGAGCCAGCGCCAGTGATTAATGTGACTTTTTTTTCTAATTTGCCCATTTAAACCCCTATTTTGCAGCTATACCAGTTGATACACTTTTACTGCATTAGTTTCAACTGGTGCTTCCCACCATAGATGGATATGAAAGGTTTTGCAGATGAACATTGTTGTAATACATCAAAGCCGTTCTGGTAATACAAAAAAAGCTGCGGAACTTCTAGGTGGTGCAGTCAATTCACCGGAAAACAAAGTAACTGTCAGATCGACAGAGAACCTTGATTTCAAAGAACTGGCAAATGCTGATCTTATTTTTATTGGAACTTGGGTAGACGGTTTAATTCTTTTCGGTCACCGTCCTGGCGATATAGGAAAGTTCAATACAATCCCTCCTCTTTGGGGTAAAACTGTTGTCGCTTTTATGACGCATGCTGTTAACCCTGGAAAAGCAGCATCTAAATTCGCTAACTTCTTGGAGTCAAAAGGAGCAAATGTAATCTCTTCTCGTTCTATTAGTAAAAGTAAAATCGAATCAGAGATCCGTCCTTTTGCCGAAGAAGTGTTAGCTGGACTTAGCTCTCACTAGCTTCTCCTAAAGTGAAGATTTCGATGATCTGAAGCTATCGGTGATAAAAATTATTAAAGCAGACCAAATAATAATGAATCCGACTAACTGCATCATGTCGAAATTCTCATCGTAAGCCAGCACTCCGAGAAGAAACTGTGCTGTTGGAGCCAAAAACTGCAGCAAACCGATAATGCTTAATGGGACCTCTTTAACTGCATTTGCAAACAGCAAAAGTGGAGCTGCGGTGAAAAGACCGCTGGCAACTAATAACAGCAGTTCAGTTGAACTTGCTTTTGACAATGTTTCTGTCCCGTCAAATGTGCGAAAGAAGAAATAAATCAATGCGGGTATAACCAATACTGACATTTCGGATGTTAAGCCATTCATTGGGCTTTGTTCCGTTAGTTTTTTTGAAAGTCCGTACAAACCGAATGTGCCAGCCAAGACTAAAGAGACCCATGGTAATGAACCAACAGAAAATGTTAACCATGTAACACCTATTGCAGCCAAAATTACCGCTAACCATTGATTGCGACGTAGTGACTCGCCTAGGAAAACTACACCCAGAAAGACACTCACCAGAGGGTTAATGAAATAACCCAAACTTCCTTCAACGACACGATCTACATTCATGGCCCATACCCAAACAAGCCAATTTGTGCCAATTAGCAATGATGATACGACTCCTATAAAACGTGAGCGTCTACTTAAGTTTTGTTCTCTGAATTGTGGCCACGAACGTCTTAGAGTTTGGATAAGTGCCATAACCGCGAAAGTCCAAAAAATGCGGTGCGCTAGCGAATACATTGCTGAAATTTCTGATAGACCTTTCCAAAAAATTGGAGAAATACCCCAGATGGTGTACGCACCTACAGCTTGTATGAACCCCTTATTCATCTAACCGATTCCAGTAAGTTGTTTTGTGGGACGACTGACTACCATCGCCAAAGTTCCTATCACCAAAACAATTCCAAAGAATTGGATTAAACCGGGCTTCTCTCCCAGCAACCACCAAGCGTAGAGAGGAACAATTGCTACTGCCAGAAGATTTATTAACCCCATTAAAACAAGTGAAACGTGACCATGCGCAAAATTTTGCAATAAATGCCCTGTACCGGGGAGCAAAGAAATGATTAGAACAGGTATCCATTCTTCTCCATGAGGAGGTGAAAGCCCTTCCCCAATAGATAGGGCTGCTATAGAAACGGGAACCAAAGCAAAAATCGTTAACCAAAGTTGATAAGGAACGGAATCGATTTCGGTTCGAGCTTTCTTACTAACTACAAAATATAAGCAAAAAATTATCATTCCCAAAAAGGCCAAAAAATCGCCAGAAAAACTGGTGACTCCCTCTTCTCTTCCTGTTTGAATTGTTAGAGCTGCACCAGCGAGGCTTAAAAACGACCAGTAATAAATTGAGCGTGAGGGTCTTTCATTAAAAAAACGGGTTGCTATGAATAAGAATATGAGAGGTTGGAGCGAGCCAATGACTATTGCATTTAAAACACTAGTTTCGCGTATCGAGGAGAAAAATAGGATTAATTGAAATCCGAAAACTAGACCTCCTAAGAGGGAGACCCGTATTTCTTTTGAAGAGAATTTTCGTCCAGCGGAAATATAAAGAATTAGATAGAAACAGCTTGCTATAAGAAGCCTCCAAAAAATAAGTCTGAAAATTTCCATTTCCGAAAGTTTTATTACACTCGGGGCAAGAGCCATCAAACAAATCGCAGTGACAGAGCTGACGCGTCCAAGAAAAACTTTGTTTTTTTTCAAATTATTCTGCATTTAGATTTAACTTCTCTCTTGAGGGGCTTATCAAAATTTCAAAACTACATACATGCCTGATCCTGCATTGCTTGAAGTTCTGCAGAAAAATGCTTTGTCCATTCACTCAATGAGCTGCGTTTCGAATTCGGCTCAGGTGGTGGGATTGGTGAACCAACCGAGATCCTAACCTTATATGGCTTTGGTATTCGACTTCCTGTGCCCATAGCCTTTTCACTTCCTGAAATCCCTATTGGTACAACCGGAACCTGGCTTTTTGCCGCCAAATATGCGGTACCGTCAAAGAGTTCACCAATTTTGTTACCTTCCTGTCTCGTGCCTTCAGGAAAAACAAGCATCGTGGCACCTTTTTCTAAAAGTGATCTAGCTGTTTTAACAGATTCACGGTCTGCGCTCCCCCTCCTTATAGGAAAAGCGCCTAATGCGGAGATATACCATGCGAAGGGTCGAATTTTAAACAAACTCTCTTTTGCCAAAGCTCTCATTCTCCTTCTAGAAAGTGGAGCTAAGAGAATTGAATCTAAATTAGAACGATGGACAGGAGCCATGATGATTGCATCTTTTCCAGCAAGATTTTCTCTACCAGTTACTTCGACACGCAGATATGACCAGAGCACAACTCGTAAAAAAAATCTTGTAGTCGCATACACCACTGAAGCTGCGTTACTCTCCGCTATTTTCTGAGAGCGAATTTGGAGTTCGTCATTCACAACTTTTTCTCCGTTCTGATTTAAAGCACTCGTTGATCACCGTCTCTAATCTCTTAAGATGTAATCAGCAACAAACCTAATTGAAATATGAAACGAAAATTAATTCAAGCAAT
>MDTA01132443.1_pt1 | contig 16783 bp, 16 predicted proteins | sample 811151 | NCBI WGS metagenome assembly MDTA01 (sample SAMN05326648, study PRJNA326480) | marine metagenome | isolation source: seawater | place: Indian Ocean: South | collected 2010 | reverse complement strand
TGGTGGCAAGCTTTTGGTCGTAATGTCTATTTAACTAATGACAATCCAATTCGATTACCTGCTGATATTAAAGGTAAGAAAGTTCGTACCTACGGCAAGATACTGGGTTGGACTGTTGAAGCGCTCGGTGGAGCGCCGACCCTTATGTCTGGATCAAAGCAATTCTTAGCATATCAGCAGAAGGCCGTGGATGTTGGTATGACAGGGGCCTCTGCTGTAAAAAGTCGAAAATTGTATGAGGTGATGAATCACATGACATTAAGCTTTGATAGTGCGATTGAATTTGTTGCTGTGATGAACAATAAATTTTTTGAGAGCCTCTCCCCTCAAAATCAATCCATTATTCTAGAGGCGTCAAAAATTGTTGAAAAGGAATTAAGAGATCAAATATATACTGAGGAGTCTGCTGTAGTTGAAGAACTTAGGTCAAAAATGACCGTCACAGATCTCTCAGAAAGTGATCGATCGAAATGGAGAGAGGCTACAGGAGGGGTAATAAGTAAGTTTATCAAAGAGAGAGGACAAAACGCCAAAGCCGTTATACAAGCAGTCGGCAAATAAAATATAAGTTTTAGCATTCTTGGAGTGACGTAATAGGTCACTCCATTTGCCCACTTGTAAACTAATAGAAACGGTGTCTGGGGATAGTTAAAGGACATGAGAGGGGTTATTTTAGCGGTCGACAAGATTTCTGATTTTTGCGGCAAATTGTCAGCATGGGTTTTTTTTGCAATTGGCCTAATCATAACTTATGAAATTTTTGTGCGTAATGATTTTGTTCGAGAATTTCTAGGCACGGCTCCGACTATCTGGGTTGATGAAATAAGCAGGGTCCTACAGGTTTGGGCCGCGTATCTTGGTGCAGCCTATGTTTTGAAAAAACATGAAATGATCAGAATTGATGTTGCTTTCAAAAAACCTGGTTCACTTGGGCGACGTTTTGCTGAAACTCTTGCTTTAATCATTATGTTAATTTTTTCGGGAGTAACCGTATATTTTGGATTTCAGCTTTGGCTAAAGTCAACTCTCGCTGGTCATACTACGGATAGCTTCTTAGGATTACCTAAATGGTTCACACATGGCTCTATTTGGATTGGCTTTTCCTTATTATTCCTACAAAGTCTTGTTCAAATCTCTAGAATATGGGGCACAGAGAAAATGTCCGATGGTTCGGATTTGAAATAAGAGGATACTGTTGGAAACTATAATTATCCTAACGGCTCTAATCGCATTATTAATATGCCGTACACCGGTCGCCGCGGCATTAGGAGGTCTTGGGGTGGTCCTGCTATTTTTAAAAGGACTGCCTTTGGTTAGCGTACCTCAGCGCCTTTATGGGACGATGGATAGCTTTGAATTGCTTGCCGTACCCATGTTTCTGTTAATGTCAAACATACTTTTGCGGGCAGGTGTAGGAAAGGACTTATATTCTGCGGTTCAGAGCTGGGTGGGGCATTGGCCTGGTGGGCTCAGCGTAGCAACAATTGTGAGCTGTACAATTTTTTCAGCTATTTCTGGGTCCTCTGTTGCAACAGCAGCTACCATAGGAACTGTGGCAATTCCCGAAATGACAAATCGAGGCTACGGGCGTCCGTTTGTTTTAGGAATGCTAGCTGCCGGGGGCACTTTAGGAATTTTAATACCTCCATCTATTCCTCTAATAATATATGGTGTTGTAACGGAAACATCGATACCAACTTTATTTCTGGCAGGTATTGGGCCAGGCTTATTCCTTGCTACTTTATTTATTATTTATGGGGTGTGTTATTGCCGATTGACTGGGCATTTTGAGCCGAGTGTGAGAGCTTCCTGGAAAACCCGTTTTAAAGAAACGCTTAAAGCGATGCCAGTTTTGATACTGGCATCAACCATTATTGGATCCATTTACACTGGTGCGGCTACTCCATCAGAAAGTGCCGGGTTAGGTTTTGTTTTATCCTTAATAATCACAGGATCTATGCGGAGGTTAACGTGGATCAAAATTAAGGAGGCGACCTATGCAGCAATGACGACCACAGTTATGGTTTTTTTTATTGTGGCCGGTGCAAAAGTTTTTTCTTACGCGATTACTTTGTACTTAATTCCGCAGTCGATAAGTCAGTTTTTGACCAGCAACATCTCTGATTCTGGTTTGTTTATGCTTGCAGTGGGCGGCACTCTATTGATCATTGGGTTCTTCTTAGAGGCCCTTAGCATGTTACTTATTATGGTTCCTGTTTTATTTCCGGCTCTCGCAGCAATGTCAATTGACCCAATTTGGTTTGGAATCTTCTTTGTTATTTTAATTGAAACGGCTCTGATTACCCCCCCCGTGGGGCTAAACTTATTCATCATTCAAGCTGTTGGAAAGGCGCAGATAGAAGAAGTGTCTAAGGGGGCTCTGCCTTTCGCAATTTTAATGCTGTCGACAGCCGTTTTATTGTGGTTTTGGAAAGACCTCGCTCTCTTCATTCCCTACAGGTAATGAGATGGGAAGAGTAGACGTAAATCTGGGGTTTGCAGGCAACATATAAAATACACGACACACTAATATAAGTTAGCCGGGGCCTTAGATAAAGGGTGAGAGATTTTCACGTTTCATGTGAATGAGATAGGCAGGATTTTGAATATATGTGACGGGGTTGAAGGCTCACAAATTAAATCCAGTAAGATACTTTGCCATAGCAGACCAGCGTTGTATTTATCTCTGGAGTATCAAGAACTAAGTGGCTCTCGAGCACTTGGCTAACGTATCTTACGGAGCCTTTGTAGGCGGGCGCAAAAAAAACCTAGGCTGATTTCAGCCTAGGTTTCAATTCTTGAGAGTTCTAGAGAGAAATAGTTAATCCCTTACATCGATGACGTTTGGCATCTCCTTAATCTCATTATCAAACATTCCTGCCATGTCACCGAGAGTTTCGATTATATTGTCGGGGTGATTGGCTTTCCACCAGCAGTACATAACCATTTCGCTTTTCTCTGCATGCCAATTCATTTGGAAGGATGCATTGTCGTTCTTCATCATAGAGCGAATATCCTCTGGGGTCATACTAGAGGTCATCTCAAAATACTTATCTCGGGCCTCTGCGGATACAAATGTGTGGGTAACTATATAGTCTTTCATTGAGTACTCCCTATATTGGATGATATTTTAAAAGATGGGGTTTCTATCTCAAAAGGCAAGAGACTTGATATTTGAATTAGTTTTAACAATCACCCATTGTAAATGGATGTCGGGAAAATCGGGAAATCTAATTTCTATAGTTTTGGCTTGGGGTTTGATTGCATTGCAGGAATTCTGTGAGCGTTTTCATCTTCTATTTTTGCAGGCATTTCTTATGCACTGTGGTATAGAGTTTTGGAAACGATTTTTCTTATTTAATGCTATTGAGAAGAGGAGCGTAGTCAGTCCCATTTATACAAAAATGTCTACCTTTGAGTATGGTGTTTAAAACATTTGGTTCTTCTGTTATGTTTATATAATGCGATTGCTATTGAAACGTCATCCCCGACTTACTGCAGGCGGGGCCCCATTAGTTTAAAATATAAGTTGAATGATGGACCGGAAATTAACAACTATTCTTGCAGCAGATGTAGTCGGTTACAGCAAAATGATGGCTGCTAATGAAGAAAACACATTGGCATGTCTTAAAGAAAGACGATTGCTCATAGATGGCATCATAAATGAATATGGAGGGACTATCTTTGGGAGCGCAGGCGATAGCTTGATTGCGCAATTTGATAGTCCTGTCCGCGCAACAGAGAGCGCGATCCAATTTCAAAATAAACTCCAAGGACTAAACGAGAATGCTGAAATAAATGAAAGAATGGTCTTTCGAGTGGGAATAAATATTGGCGACGTAATGGTAGCCGACCAAAATCTTTTTGGGGATGCTGTAAACATAGCTGCACGACTTGAGGCTGAGGCTAAACCAGCAGGGATATGTGTTTCCAAGTCTGTGGTTGATATGATTGAGCGAAAGTTAAAAATCTCTTTTGAGGAGGCAGGCGAGCTCGCATTAAAAAATATTGATTACCCCGTAACAGCATTCTTTGTGGTTCCCAGTAAGAATGATATGCGTTGGTCAACAATAGATGAAGTCCCCCAAATTAAAGTGGAGAAAGCAGAACCAGGATCCCTAGCGGTAATGCTCTTTAGAAACCTCAGTAAAGATGAGGAACAAGAATATTTTTGTGAAGGCTTCTCTGAGGACTTGATTTCAGGGCTGTCGCAATTTCGGAAGCTTGTTGTTATTTCAGGTAATGCAAGTTTTGCATACAGAGAGACCAAGAAGTCGCCAGCAGAAATTGGTGAGGAGCTGGGTGTTCGCTATATACTCGAGGGTAGTGTTCGAAAAATGGGGTCAAGATTACGAATTAACGCGAATCTAATAGCGACGGCAGAGGGAAAGACTGTGTGGTCTAATAAATTTGACGCTAATTTAGATGAAATATTTGATGTTCAAGACGATCTAATTGATAGGCTTGTCTCGACTATAGTAGGAAGGGTGGAGGCGGACGAGGCACAAAAAATAAATTCTGCACGTCCCGAAAATCTTGATGCGTATGCCTTGGTTCTCAAAGGTCTCGAATTTCATAAACGTGGTGGAGTAAAAAAAGAAAACGCAGAAAAAGCTGTCGAATATTTCTCTAAGGCCATAGAGGCTGATCCAAATTATGCTCGGGCATATGCTTGGCAAGCCTGTTCAACAGCTACCGTTGTTCAATGGGAACCGGGTAAATTTGGTGATAATTGGCTGGACACCTGTTTTGATAATGTCACACATGCGATGGAGATTGATCCTGATGATGCCGAGGTCCATCGTATACTTGGTGCGATTAGGATGCTAAAGAGGGAATTCGATGCCTCCTTATTTCACCATGAAAAAGCGCGAGACCTCTGCCCCAGCGACCCATACATCCGATTTAAGTACGCGACGGTTCTCATTTACTCTGGTGATCCAGAAAAAGCCCTTCAGGAAATAAAAGTGGGAAAACGTTTAGACCCATTTTGCCCTGACTACCTGCTGGAAGATGAGGGTATCTGCTACTATTGGCTTCGTGAATTTGAGAAATCGGTTGAGAGCTTCGGTAAATTAAAAGTACCATCTCGTAATAGTTTGTTTTACCTCGCTGCAACGTATAGTAAGCGGGGGGAGACTGAACTCGCAAAGACGAGCCTGGCGGAAGCCGTGTCCGTCACCAATCTCACAATTTCGGATTTTATGAATACTCAGTACTATAAAAGCAACAGTGATAGCAATTCATTACGCACAGTCTTGGAGAACATTGCTGGCTATTGAGAGTAGGTTTTGAGTTAAAGACAAGGGGGGTATTTTTTCCATTACACTGAAGTAGAAGAAATCTCCAGACAAAAACATAAAACTATTATGTTTTTAATCTCGGTTGTTCGTTGCACTAGAGAATGCGGGCAGAAAAGCTATTTATTGTGCAGTGTGACATAGAACGAATTCAGAATAACTTAAAAGGCGGTTGGAATGATTTCTCTCAGTTGCCGTGCCTGGTTACAAAGAGATATTTGGTGAGAAATCAAAGGCTAAAAAGCTCAGAAAATATCTTATGTGCTTGAAAGATTTGAAAACCGTTCATAAATTTGACTAAAAACAATTGAGGTGCAGCCATGTCAGAGACTACAAAAACCCCTGAGAAAAAAAAGGCGGACTCGACTCCCAAGAAATCAGACTTAAAAAAAGATAAGAGCAATGATACTAGAAAAACTGAAAAAACTGCATCCGATCAGTCGGGCGAAAAGGGTGTATCATCAACTGAAAACTCATCCCCGGTTCAAGATGGCAAAGCGAGTTATGTGAGGGGAGAAAACCAAAAACCTGTCACGCAGGCGTATCGCAACAATTGGAACAAAATATTTGCCAAAACAAAAAAATAAAGTGCTGTTGAGCTAAAATAAATATTCTTTTATATTTTATTTTATATAACGTCATAAAGAGAGCTGTTACCGGATCATAGAGAAGTTGATCCGATATGTCCTCTTAACAGATGTATCATGAGGCAACTAATGTAAGGGATATCAGCGATCCTAACGTGGTAAAAAACATAGTTGGCGCAATTGCATCGGTTCTTACATTATAATTAGAGGCAATCACCAAAGCCATTGTGCCAGAGGGAGCAGCTGCCACTAGTATCGAAATTCTCGCGTCTTCAAATGTAATGCCAAATATACTGCACAAAAATAACCAAGCAATGGCGGGATGCAGTAGAAGTTTGAAAGCTGAGATAGACAAAGAACTAGCAATTCTATCAAATAGTTTTGTCTGGCTTAAAATAAAGCCAAGGGAAAACAGCGCACCTGGAGCGGCCAATCCACTAACAAAATCAAGAAATAAATTTAAACCAAGAGGAATTTCAATCGACAAAACTACAGCTGAGATGCCCATGAGTAATGACAAGAGAGGAGGGTTTGTGAAAATATTTTTAAGAAATGTGCGGTAAGATAATTTATCTGACGACAGTATCTCCATAATAAGTATGGTACTTCCAAAAATAAAAACGGAATCCAAAGCGACGATTGCGGCTATTGTTGCTGCAACCTCATCGCCGTACAAGTTAATCGCGATAGGTAAAACAAATAATAAGTGGTTACCAAAGGATGCAGCTAATCCAAGGAGTACGGACTCTCGCACCGTACAGCTCAGAAAAAGCCGTGCGGCAAGAAAACTCAGAGCGTATACGACTATTTCCGAGATAAAAAAGCCGATTAACAACAGCCAATCAAAATTATCAAAAGGCGCATTGAATATGAGCTTGAAGCAAAGCGTGGGAATTGCGACTAGAAAAACTAATTTATTTATGGTTCCAGCAGCAGAGACATCAAATATTTTGTATTTGCCAAGAAAGTAGCCAATTGCCGCAATTCCGAATATGGGTAATATTCCATTTGTGAGTATATAAAACATATAGGTTGGGATCCCTAAAATATTAATGAGCGTCAGTCAATTGGGACAAGGCGTTCGGATTTTTTTTACGAACCTTAGGCCTGTTGAGATAACGTGGCCATGCATAACACATAATCGAAACAAAGGCTCCATCTCCTCCCATATCTAAAGAGCGTTTTAGCTTTCCGGAGTCGAAGCATAGTCCTGCACTACCTATCCGCTTGGTGGTTTTGATTAATGGCGGTCCCCTCATTAAGGACGTCCCGTTTGTTTCGAGTAAAGCGCCAGAAAAGGCGGTTTTCTCCTTGAGTTTTTCATGGCCTGGAAACGCCTTGAGTGATTTACCGGAGTTTAAACTTAAAGGGCCGATAAGCTTGGCTCACTTTCATGAACGAGCCGAAGCTTTTTTTATAGCTAGTCTGGAGTGGTTCGATGATTTAGAGGAGGCCCCAATAGGTGGGTAGAGGGGCCTCCGGAGGCCCTAATTGGCGGGTTTTAGATGGGCCTCCTTAATCACTCCGATACATCAAATATTAAAGCGTGGGAAGAGGCGGCAGATCTTGACCCAGCCACTTCAGAGATATGTCATTAAGATCTCCCCCAAGTTTTTTATGTAGGATAAAAACATTTACCCAACGCAAAAGGTCTTCGTTACCTTTTTTCACCCCAATAAAACAAGGGCTCTCTTTTATTATATATTTTCTTTCAATATCAAGATTTGGATCTGCTGCTGATAATGAAGCTGCAGCCGTATTCCCAGCGACTAAAACTTTCACTTGGCCCGAAGTAAAAGCACTTAAAGTAGCGGCATTATCGCCAAAGCGTGTAATTTTTGCACCTTTTGGGGCAGATTCTGTCAACTCTAAGTCCTCAAGGGTTCCCCCTGTAACACCAATGGTTAAACCATCAAGATCTTCCGAATCAAAAATCTCTATAGATGATGCTGCAAAAACACCGGAGTAAAATGGAGCATACGCACTTGAAAAATTAATAGATTTAGCCCGCTTGGGATTAGCACCCATAGTACTAATAACTAAATCCACCCTGTTGGTCTCAAGGAATGGAATTCGTTGTTTCGATACTACTGGTACTAATTCAAGTTTCACTCCCAGGTCTTTCGCTATTAGTTTGGCTACATCGACATCATATCCTTCGTGTTCTCCACTCGCGCCTACAGAACCAAAAGGCGCAAATGCCTCGGGGACCGCAATCTTAACTGTCCCTGATTTCAGAATATCACTGAGATCCGCAAAAACTGAAGTACCAGAAAACATTAAAACAACGATGGCCATTTTTATTGATTTAAATAACGTACGCATAAAATTAACTCCCTCTCATCACATTTTTTTTAATTATAAAAGTTATAACCTTTAAAAAGTCAAAAATACACGTAGAAGATTTTGTTCTTCCTGATGTTTATTTTTCAAACATATCCTTATGCTATCCTTTTTTCTAACCACCTAGCATATAGAGCTAATGGGTAACAGAGGGAAAAATATAGGACAGCCATTAAAGGAAAAACTATGAAAGGTTCAGATCCTACAACAGGAGCGTTTGCCCATCTTTTACCAAGTAACATTAAGTCCTGAAACCCTATAATGTATGCAAGAGAAGTACCCTTTATAATTTGAACTAAAAAGCTTATCGTGGGCGCCAGAGCGAACCGCAATGCCTGTGGAAGGATGACCAATCTAAAAGTCAAAATGAAATCTAGTTTTAAAGCTGATGCCGCCTCCCACTGACCCTTTGCAACATTCTCAATAGCTCCTCGCCAAACATCCGCCAGGTAAGCACTCGTAAAAATTACTAACGAAACAGTAGCCGCAAACCATGGGTCGATATCAACTTGAAACAATCTAGGAATACCCAGTCCAGATAAAAATAACAGCATAAGTAAGGGAATGGATTGAAATAACCAAATATAAGAACTTGCAAGTGCATTTAAACCAGCCAGAGGATATATGCGAAGAATCGTTATTATAGCGGCTACCAGCCCTCCTCCCAAAAATGCAATTAAAGATAAATAGATTGTAAATTGCATTGCCACGCAAAGTTGGAAAGTAATTATCCCTGCCGGTTTACCGAGAATGGATACAAATATTTCAAACACTAAACCTGGCTCCTCGATATTTTAAATTTGTAAAGCAGCTGAAGAGCGAGCTTGAAAATTATAGACATCGCTAGATATATGATGGTGAGCAGAATAAAGACTTCAAAAGACCTGAAAGTCCGGCTGTCAATAAAAAGTCCCGCGTGCGTAAGGTCTTCCACTCCTATTTCCGAAATTACCCCTGTTGTGAGAAAAATGAATATGAATTGACTTGAAATCGCTGCATACATTTTTTGAATTGTTTGTGGAAAAACAACTTTTTTAAAGGTTTGCCACCGAGAAAGTCCCAAAGCTGCTGCCGCTTCAATTTGCCCAATCACAATCGAAGAAAACCCACTCCTAAGTATCTCTGCAAAATACCCAGAAAAATTTATTGTCAGACCTAGAAGGGCGTGGGCCCAAAATGGCCAAACGTACCCAAATAAAGCAGGAAGCCCAAAAGCAACGAAAAATAATTGAACAATAAGCGGCGTATTACGAATAAAATCGATATACGCTGCACAAAAAAAACTTATGATTGGGATTTGCCAATAACGGATTATAGCCAGGACCGAAGCTATTAAGAACCCCATTATTCCTGCCACGACAGATAGCATCCCACTTACCAAAATGCCATTCAGTAATAACTCTATATATTCAGCAGAGCGATATATTTCAAAGAATCTAAATTCAAACATGGGTTCCTTTTAAATCCCGCCTTTTATGCTCGACCTGGTTATTGTTTTGCCACATACCGATAAAGCGTATCTTGCCAAATTCATAAAAATACCTCTCAAATTCGGTTTCAATCCAAAAACAGTTTTTTTTATTTATCCATAAAAATTAGATCTTTTGAAATATCTGCAATCGAGGATGCACCGCTTAATCCCATGGCTAGATCGATTTCCTCATAAAAAATATCTAACACTTTTTCAACTCCTATTTGTCCTCCAATTGCTAGTCCCCATAATTGGGGACGGCCTATTAAACAAGCATCTGCGCCTAATGCCAGCGCTTTAAAAATATCGGTGCCCCGCCTAATTCCCCCATCAAGAAAAACGGCCATTCTTTGGTCAACTTTTGCCACTATTTCACCAAGCATTAAAATAGGAGGGGCGGAGCAATCTAGCTGTCGTCCCCCATGATTTGAAACTACAATTCCGTCGACACCCACTTCGAGAGCTTTTAAAGCATCGTCTGGGTGCAAAATTCCCTTCAAAATTAGAGGCCTTTTCCAGATTCTTCTCAGCCAAATTACGTCTTCCCAGGTCATGTGTGGATCAAGAAGGCTCACCATCCGTTTAGCAAGTGTTGAAAAATCATCAGTGTCACTAATTTTTGCGTAATTACCAAAAGTAATATTTTTAAGTTCTCTCCGCATGCGCCAAAGCCATCTGTACTTTTTAAACATGCTAACGTATGTAGTTAATCCAAAATTTGGCGGAATTGTGAAACCATTGCGGAGATCACGTTCCCTTTTTCCTGGAATTTGGTTATCAACCGTCAAAACTAGCGCATCATAGTTTGCTGCATGTGCTCTCTCACAAAATTCACGTGTAAACCCACGATCTTTATAAATAAAGACCTGCATCCAACGGGGAACTATATCGACTGAAGCAAGATCTTCAATTGTACAAACTGACGCATGGCTTAAACAGAATCCAACTCCTCTACTCCTGGCGGCTCTTGCAACCTCTAACTCTCCATTAGGCCAAAATAAGCCAGAGAGCCCAGTAGGCCCTATGATCAGAGGGAATCGGATTGGATGACCAAATATATTTACTGAGAGATCTCTATTCCCCGCCCCGTCGAGGGGACGCGGTAAAATTGAAAGATTTTTGAAGTGAAGTTCATTTTGTTGAAGTGCGCACTCATCACCGGCACCACCAGCCGCATAATCATAGATCGGACGCGGCAATTGCTCTCGAGCTAATTCTTTTATTACCTCTAAATTAAATGCTTTCTTCTCTAAAAAGGTACTATTTGACAAAATACTCTATGGCTAGTTTCAATTGTGTTCGACTTATTAACTGCTTAGCCAAGACACTTTAAATCTCTTCAGCAAAACAAAACTGTTTTATTTTGGTGGCTGGGGCGGGAGGATTCGAACCTCCGAATACCGATACCAAAAACCGGCGCCTTAACCGCTTGGCCACGCCCCATCCGATGTTCTTATTCTAAAACATAAATCCAAAAATTCCCCCCTGCAAGGATTTCTCAAACACCTATTTAAGTAAAATTAAGAATAAATCTTGAAAAGTTAATAATACGGCAATCATCAAAGAAATGTTATTAGTGCCTATAGATGAGCAAAAACTTTAATTAGCCGTTTCACAGCTCGCTCCAAAACCGACCTAGGGCAAGCTATATTTATTCTTTGAAACCCTATTCCCTCTCTTCCAAAAATGTATCCTTGGTTAAAAAGCAAGTTTGCTTCTGATTGGATGAGCCGCTCTAGTTCATTTACTTCAATCCCAAGTGACCTAAAATCTACCCAAGCTAAATATGTACCCTGTAGATCTGATACTGATAATTTTGACAAGTGATCTCCAAAACTTCTCTGGAGAAATTGATAATTCTCCCAGATATAATCTAAAACTTGGTCGAGCCACTCTTCACCCTCTTGGTAAGCCACTTCAGCGGCAGAGAGTGCAAGCGGATTTAAGCCACCTGACAAACTATTTTTTTCTATATAACTTTTGTACCTGTGCCGGAGCAGTTCATTTGGGATAATAATATTCGATAAATGCATCCCAGCAAGATTGAACGTTTTGGAGGGTGCCGTACAGATCAATACGTTATTTAAAAAGTCTGGCTTGATACTTCCATACGGGATAAACCTATTGGATGAGAACACTAAATCACAATGTATCTCATCAGCTATGACAGTGACTCCGTTACTGTCACATAATTCTCCAAATCTCGTTAATTCATCGACCGTCCAAACTCGGCCAACGGGATTATGTGGGCTACATAAAATAGCTAATTTTACCAGTGGGTCAGATAATTGACGGCCAAGATCGGAAAAGTCCATGTTATAGCCAGAAGCGTCCAAACGGAGAGAATTTGACACAATCTCGCATCCGGCTGATTTTATTACACGATAAAAAGGGTGATAAACTGGGCCCTGTATTAAGATTTTTTCCTCAGGTTTACATAAAACATTAATTGCAAATTGAATAGCCGGAACAACCCCAGGAGCTGGGATAATCCACTCTTCTTCAATCTTCCAATTGTAACGAGCTAAAAACCAGTTGATTATCGATCTAAAATAACTTTTTGATGCTACAGTGTAGCCAAATATTCCATGCGCTGATCTTTTTACAAGGGCATCAATTACAGGTTGAGGCACTTGAAAGTCCATATCAGCAACCCACATAGGAAGAGTACTGTCGCCCTTTAAGTGAGGATCAATCAACAAATTAAGATTATCAGTCTTACCAGCTGTATATCGTTCCCATTTGGAAGCACCAGTCCCAGTTCGATCAATAATTCTGTCAAAATCATATTTCATTAGCAGCTCGTTTTCATTGCTGATATAAAACGTTCCAAGAAAAAATTGTTTAAAAAAACATCATAGATCAAAAGACCATCCCTACGATAGTAGACACTTACTTAAAGAGCCCTCATTTCTAGCTTTTTCTAACTAATACTCTCTAATGCTTTAGCGGAAAATCTCTGGGGCCAAACTATTCATTATTTTCATTCTGCAAATTTTTTTTACAACACGCCCAGATCTTGACCATTTTTTAAAATTGGTCCACCCCTCATTAATATTAATCAAACAACCTTTGCCTCATTTTTCGATGAGCCATATAGAAAGCTGAAAAAAATATTACCAAAATATAACTTATATGAAAAACTACTGCCTTAATATCCAAGGAAGCACCCAATAGCAATGGCCTCACAATATCTACTAGATGTGACATGGGAAGAAACCAAGACAAAGACTGAATAAATTCTGGAAATCTACTTGTCTCAAAAAAAACCCCGCAAAAGACAAACATTGGAGTTACCCAAAAAGTAAAAAAATAACTGAAGAATTCATACCCTTTAGCATAAGCTGTTGCTAAAAGCCCTACCGCGCCGAAGCACATTGATGCGATTAAAATAATAGGTATGCAAATGAAGACTCCTGGGAGAGATAATATTCCACCCCAAATTCCTCCCACCACCAAAACACACACCGCTGACAACATTGCTTTTATGGAGGCCCATAATACTTCTCCGATCATAAGCTCCTTTAATGATACTGGGGTAGACAATACGGCATCCCAAGTTTGATGAAGGTAATAGCGACTGAATGAACCAATGGTTGTCTCAAAGCTTGACGCAAACATCGCAGAATAGGCGACCATTCCAGGCACAACAAAAGCCATATAGTCAATACCGCTCATTTCATCGATTAATCGTCCCAAACCAAACCCAAAGGCAAACAAAAATAAGATGGGATTAGCTATATTAGTGGCTATAGATGACCAAAATAGCTTTCTCCAAACTACATATTGCCTATGAGTGACTGCCCAAATTGAAAATATATTTAATGAAAACAATTTAATTAACTATCTCTAAGTTGCCGGCCAGTAAGAAAAAAGAATACATCCTCAAGGTTGCCCAACCTCTGATTATATTTTGCGTTTTTTGGTAACCAAGCACAAAAGTCATCGGAATTTCCCACAAAATAATTTATTGAGTGCCCTACATCTTCCCGAAACCATTTACACTCTTGGGGTTCTAAATAGTCTGATTTTTGAACCTCAAATACGTATTTTCCCACGTGCCTCTCTATTAATTTCTTTGGAGAGCCATTATCTAAAATTATTCCTTTATCGATTATGATTATTCGATCGCATAGTCTCTGTGCCTCTTCCATATAATGAGTACTGAGAAGTAGAGTACGCCCCCCATTTTTTAACTCTAAGAGCCTATTCCAGATCAATGATCTGGCTTGCGGATCTAAACCAGTAGTTGGTTCATCTAATATGATTAAATCAGGGTTGCCTATTAATGCACGAGAGAGAATTAGGCGACGCCTCATTCCCCCTGATAAATTATTAAGAAGCAGGTCCGCTTTATCAGTCAAATTCATAAACTCAAGGAGGTCTAACGCCCTCTCCCTAATCACTAACTTAGGCAATGAGAAATAGCGGCCAAATACTTCTAGGTTCTCTCGGACAGTAATATCTGGGTCGAAATTATTTTCTTGAGGGACAAGACCGATACGAGCTTTTGAGCCTCGATTCAAAGATTGAACTGGCTTACCAAAAATATTCAAGCTACCGTCACTGATACTACTTAAGCCCATAATCATGCGCATGGTTGTAGACTTTCCTGCACCATTAGGACCAAGAAGGCCTACACACTCAGCTCGCTCAATTTCAAAATCTATCCCCCGTACAGCAAAAAATTCTCCATACTTTTTTGCTATACCTCGGGCAGTCACAATATTGTCGTTTTTCAATTGAACACTCTGAAATCTAACTATTTAGCTCGTTAAATTGGTACAGACGCACCACCAACTTGGGTTCTCAACAGAACATTTGTGTGCCGTAGCCAACGCTGAAGCGGAATCTTTATATAAGCCAAAGCAAGTGGGCCCACTTCCCGACATGTTAGCAAAGCTGCACTTCGGATCTTTTTCAAAAAACTCTAATATCTTGCTTATTTCAGGAACCAATTCTACCGCGGGTTTTCTTAAGTCATTACCTTGCCCTGTAGCCAAGTAGCTAATTAATTCTTCAAAACTACTTGGAGCATTATCATGCTTAGACCTAATAGAATAAGAATTTTTCATTCTTAAAAACACCTTTTTGGTGGACAATTCTATTCTCGGATTAACTAAAAGTATTGGACAAGATGGAAAACCTCCTGCAGGCTTCACGTTCTCTCCTATACCGCTTATAAAGGCAGCTTGTCTCATAAGACAGACCGGAATATCGGAACCTAAATCAGCGGCAACAGTCAGGAAATCATTCAACTCAAAATCTGGCTTCCAAAGATCCATTAACGCCATTATCGTGGCAGCAGCATCAGATGAACCGCCACCTAATCCTGCCGCCACTGGAAGATTCTTCTCTAGCACAATTTCCGCCCCCTCAGAGATACCCATATAGTGTTTTAGAGCTTTAGCCGCTTTAAATACCAAGTTTTGCTTTTTAGGTCCCGTATTATTACCAAAAGGACCATGTATAATAAGTTTAATCGAGTCAGAAGCCCTCACCTGGATTTTGTCAGAAAATTCTGTAAACGCTACAAAACTATCCAAGTAATGAAAGCCATCTTTTCGTCGCCCTAAAACATGGAGATCCAGATTTATTTTTGCTGGGGCATTAATTGTTATCATAACAATGCAATATGTTGCACCTTGTTAGGTTTTAATAAAAAATAAAGATCTGAAAATTTAATCCTATAAATCTATTACTCAACAAGTTATAAACTCTTTTTTGAACTTAAAAGAAGCTCAAAAAGTCTATAATCATTAATCTCTGAGGCCGTGCTGCAATTTATTTTTCACAGATTCCAGGAGCTCAATTTTAGGCTCAAGTGATAAAGACCTTTGCCATTGGAATCTGGCTTCAATTTTTCTTCCAACCTTCCAATAGGCATCACCTAAATGATCGTTAATTATTGGGTCCTCTGGTCTATACAATACTGCCCGCTCTAATTCTAAAACAGCTGCCTCATACTTTTTTAACCTATAATAACCCCACCCCAAACTGTCAATAATATACCCATCCCTAGGTCGGAGTTTGACGGCTTTTCTTATCATTTCTAAAGCTTCGTTTAAATTAGTCTTTTGCTCTAAATATGAATACCCTAAGTAATTTAAGACATAAGGTTGATTAGGTTTAAAATCTAAAGCCCTTAGAAAATCTTTCTCGGCTTTTTTCCACATCTTTTCTCTCTCTAAAGCTACCCCCCTTATATATAATAGCCTCCAATTATGAGCTTTTAGCTCTCCTGTACGTCTCATCGCCTCGTTATATTCAATTATTGCCTCAGCGTATCGCTCTTTACTTCTCAAATAATCCCCAACTTGTATGAGAGGTTCGGGATCATTTGGATGGGCGCTTGCTAGTTTTCGAAGAAGGATTATCGCTTCGTCAGTTTTTTTAAGACTGTGAAGATTTGAGGCAATCCTCAGCTTAGACTCCTTTCTAAAGGGGCTATCATTTTGAACTTTACTGTATAACTGATTGGCATCAATTAACCTATTCCTCATCTCTAACAGTTCACCAATCAAAATTAACATTACCGGAAATTTTGGCTTTATATACAATCCAAACCTTCCAAATATCAAAGCCATTTCATAGGCTTTTTGACCTTTAAATGAATTCGCAATACCAAAAAACGCTTCTGCTATCCCATCATTAGGGTTTACAATTAAGGCGCTGGGAATTTTTCCAGTTCTTTGACGTTTTTTTGCAGCATTAAGCAGCAAATCATTTTTGGTTTTCTTGCTAAATTTTTTAAACAAAGAAATAGCTTTATTAGGTTGATCTGTGAGTTCGTAAATATTACCCGCCAACTGAACAAGCCTGAAATCTAGAGTTTGATTATCATTCAATAAAGATTCTAAAATTTTTAAAGCCTGTTGGTTCTGATTTCCTGCGGAATATATTAGAGCTTGATGAAGCTTGTATAATAAACTAACGGATTGCCGGCCTTTATAGCCTTCTAGGTGCTTTACGGCTTCATCAACCTTATCTTGCCCAAGAAGTGTCCATGCCTTAAGCAAAGGAAACGTTACTTCAGAAAACCCATCTTCCGGAGCCTTATTTAATTCTTTTATTGCTGACTT
>MDTA01198002.1_pt1 | contig 16784 bp, 16 predicted proteins | sample 811151 | NCBI WGS metagenome assembly MDTA01 (sample SAMN05326648, study PRJNA326480) | marine metagenome | isolation source: seawater | place: Indian Ocean: South | collected 2010 | reverse complement strand
TCTTTCAAAGTCTTTAATAAAATTTAGGAATTCATATTTTTTAGATATTTCAATAATATATTCTGGTTCTATTATGATATTTATAATTGGAATAATCATAGCAAGACCAACAAGCTCCAGTAGACCTGCAAAAAATAGTAAAAAAATTAGTAAAAAAAACTTTGATCTTATTTCAGAACTCATAAGATCAAAATATTTTATTAATATTTTCATTTTAATTAGATAAGTTTAAATTTTAAAATAAAAGTGATCAAATTTTAAAATTTTGTTTTACTGCCTGCTTAAAAATTCTATTTAATTTCAAGAAATTTTTCATTTCAGTAATATCATTTTTATCATCGATTTCTATAGATCTTTTTTCAGGCATGTAACAGGTTCCTATTTTATTGTGAAGTCTTATTTTAAACTTTTTAAATTTTTCAGAATTAAAAATATAAATAGCTCCATTTTCAACAATAGTTTTTCTATGATTTTGTCTCATTACTCTATTTTTTAAATTATAATTTATTGGTACTAACTTTTCTTTTTTTTGTTTCCAGAAAAACCTCTTAGATTGATATGATGAAAATAAAGTATCATAAATACCTTTGTCAAAAATCTTAAATGCTTCTACAATATCTTTTTTCATTAATAATGGAGAAGTTGCCTGAACCAATGCACAGTCCATATTCTTGATATTTTCTTTTTTTATTATTTCACTAATTACTTCTTCAGTTTGTGAGTTGTCTTTTGAATTTGATGGGCTTCTTTTAAAAAAAATTACAGAGGATTTTCTTTTTAATAAATTTTTAATGTATTTTATATATTTTAGACTTTCGGTAGCTACATAAATTTTTTTAAATTTTTTTGACTCTATGCAAGAGTTTAAAACAAAACATATTAATGGAATGCCCTCAATTTTTTTTATATTCTTGTTTACTAGACCCTTGCTTTTAGATCTTATAGGTATTATACAAATTCTATTATTAGTCATGGAAACACTATATCATAAACCTATTTTAATTGCAGAAATAGGTTGCAATCACAAAGGAAATATAAGTGTTGCAAAAAAATTAATTCTAGCAGCTGCGAAAGCTGGTGCAGAGTATGCAAAATTTCAAATAAGGGACAATAAGTATTTACTAGGCAAAGATTATTTTTTACCCCATCCAGTTCCAGAAAATTCCTACGGAAAAACTTATGGTGAGCATAGAGAAAGGCTTGAGTTCACAATAAATCAACATCTAATTTTACAAAATTTTTGTAAAAAGAATAAAATAAAATACTCAACTTCAGTCTGGGACGTAAAATCTGCTGAAAAAGTAAATAGAAGTAAACTCTCAAAAGATTATATAAAAATACCATCGGCTTGTAATCTTGACTTTGAATTACTTAATTATTTAGCTGAAAAATATAAAGGGAAAATTCATATCTCATTGGGAATGACTAAAAATAAGGAAGTCAATAAAATATTTAATTTTTTTAAAAAAAAAAAAAGAAATAATGATATTATCTTTTATATTTGCACTTCTGATTATCCTTGCGATTTTAAAGATCTTAATCTTCTTGAGCTTAAAAAAATTAAGAAAAAATTTAAAAATAAAATTTACGATTTCGCATTTTCTGGTCATCACTTGGGTATTGCTCCAGATGTTGCAGCTTTAACTTTGGGTGCTAGATATATTGAGAGACATTTCACACTTGATAGAACTTGGAAAGGCACTGATCACGCGGCTTCACTAGAGCCATCTGGTTTAGCAAAACTCAGAAGAGATTTAAATAATACATTTTCAGCACTCAACTTTAAACAAAAAGAAATTAGTGATTGTGAGAATTTTCAAAGAAATAAATTAAAAAAATTTGTTAATATTTAGATTTATTTTTTTACAATTAAATGTGCTTCAGAAGATAACTTTTTGACATCAATAGCATTTTGTAAACTATCAGTTATTTCGTGAAAATATTCATTAACTATTTTAGAAAATTTTTTGTTTTTTGGTGCGCTAGATAAAATTGATCTTCTTAAGTCCATTATGTCAGTACCGAACCACCATTCTCCAACTGTTTTTAAATTATATTTTTTGAAAATAAATTTGAGAGATTTGTCACTATAAAGGTGGGTATGAACACCACCAAGTTGTCTTGGGTAAACATTTTTAAAAACGTGTTCTAATAAAACTGTTAATGAAAATGTTGGAACTGAAATTACCAAGTATTTGGATTTTGATTTATTAAACGCTTCAAAAACTTTATTTGGTTTTTGTAAATGCTCAACTACACCAAACATAGTAATAATTTGTGAAGTTGAAGTTTCAATTTTTTTGAATAAGTCATTCTTGTCAAAAAGGTATATTTTATTTTTTTTGAGTAACTTTGAACCATAATTTATACTTGTTTTATTAACATCATAGCCAATAGCTTTTAATCCCTGTTCTTCACAAGCTTTAAGAAAGTGACCCGCGCCACATCCAATATCTAATATACTTTTAACGCTAGGTATAACTTTATTAATAAAGTTCAATTTTGGGTGATATATTTTTTTTACTCTACTATTAAATTCGTAAGTATAGAATTTTGAAAACTTATTACCTTTATTGCTGACATACATCATCTGATAAAATTTGTCTGTTTCTTGATATAGTCCATTAAGATGACCACAAAAATTGCATAACTTATATTTTACATAATGAGACCTAAAATCATAGGAAGGCAAATTTTTGTTACAGTTTATACATTTTTTTCTTTTTTTTTGTCTACTATAAATTTTATTCCAACTTATGGCTTGTTTATAAAGTTTATTGTTATCTTTAAAGAAATTAGATTTTATTTCATTAATATCTGATAAAGGTTTAGAGAAAAAAACTTTATTTTTCATTTAAGTCTTATTCAAAATTAATTTGATTTTTCTTTTGGAGGATAAATTAAATTAACACAATTTTTGCATGTTTCATTTTTGTGATATTCCCCTTTTCTATGCAATTCTCTAATTTTTTTCATTTTATCAGAATGCCAAGCTGAATAAATTGTTTGTGTATGTATAGAGCCTAGTTTTAAATCATTATTAAATGAAACACAGCATGGATACATAAATTCATTCCTAAACATTATTCTTTGGTAAGGTTGCACACAATTAAAACTTTCAACCGGAAGTTCATGATATTGATCGGAGGCATAATATTGCTTGTATTTTTCTTTATCGGTTGTTGGTGGCATAAACTTTTGAACAGAAATTATGTCCACTTTGTCTCTCCAGTAATCCACAAAACTATTAAGCTCATCTTCATTTTGTTTCATTTTGCAAAAACTTACTCCGACAATCGGAAGTTTATAATTACCTTTCTCTTTAAGATTTAAAAAGTCTTCAATATTTTTTTTTACTCTATCTAAATGAATGCTACCTACCCTAACATTTTTGTATGTTTCTGGGGTAAAGGCATCTAAACTAAATCTCATCCTTGTTAAGCCAGAGTCTAAAATTTTCTGAGCTTTTTTTTCTGGTATTGCAGATCCATTGTTATTTAACATAATATCAATGAAACCTTTTTTATTTGCATAATGGATATATTTTTCTATGTCTTTTATTAAAAATGGCTCGTTGTTTCCTTGCGGAGATAATGAAGGGCAATTGTACTCGGAAGCCTCATCCACAATTTTTTTAAAATCATCAAAATTTAAATATTCACCCTCATAATATTTATCAACTTCTTGTTTATGACCAATAATACAATGTGGACATTTATAGTTGCACTCTTGGTTCATATCTAAATGAAGAAATAGAGGAAAATCAGTAACTATTTCAAAGCGATTAGCTGCATCCCATGTTTTTCTATATTCAATAAATTTTTTTCCAATTATTTTTCCCAACTTAACATTTATATCTTCCTCAGTTGTAAAATGTGTAACTTTACCATCTGTAGAGTATTCTTTTACTTTCGAGTTAATTTTTGAAGTTTCTGAGGACATATTTTATATACTATTAATATTTATTTAATTTAAAGAAAACATATATATACAAATTATAAAAGAATAAAGTAATATAAATTTTAAATCTGCATCATTTGAGTGATTTACGAGAATAAGCTAAATTATTAATTATTATGACGTTTATAAGTGCATCTAAAATAAGATTAAAGAATAAGACATAAATAAAATTTATGAATATTTTAATTTTAGAAAGTATTGCTGCCACCCCTCACTTAGAGACGTCTGGAGAAATTGCCATAAGAGAAAAGAAGAAAGGAAATGATGTTACATTTTGTTGGATTGGCTACAATTTGCCTTGGAACGATTGGGAGTTAAATTGGTTCTATAAATTATTAGGAGGCTCTTATGAAAAAAAACTAATTAGTTTTTGTAATTTACTTAAGAAAAATAATATTAGAGTTGATAATCTTAAAAAAGATGTAAGTGAATTAAAAATAAAAAAATGGACTAAAAATTTTAAAGGAGATCTGAGGCAATTAAAGAAATATGAATATGACAATAGTAATTTAGGAACGAGTGTTGCCTCATCTTTAATATCTAAATTTAAAAATATTAACTTTGATACAAAATACGAAATAAATAAAGTTCGGCAGCTATTACACTCAAGTGCATTAGTTTACGAAAGAGCTAAAGATAAAATTCTTGAAATGAGACCTGATAAAATTTTTACTTTTAATAATAGATTTGCTACTACATACCCTATAATTTGTGCCGCTAAAAAATTCAATGTTAATATTAATATTCATGAAAGAGGCAGTGATATAAATAAATTTGAAATTTATCCGAACGACGCTCACGATATCAATGAAATTAAGAAAAATATTAATAGATATTGGAATACAAATAAAAATAAGTCAAAAATTATTAAAGCTAAAAAATTTTTTTTAAATAAAGCGTATGGTAAATCATTATCAGGAAAAAATATAATAAATTTTACAAATAAACAGATAAAAAATTATTTACCTGATTTGCCTAACAATAAAAGAATTGTTACGTTCTATAGCTCACGCGATTATGAAAAAGCATCACTTGTAAATCAAGAATTTGATCAAATGAAAGCATTTTTAAATCTAAAAAAAATAATCAATAAATTTAAAGATATACATTTAGTTGTTAGGGTACATCCGACTCTTCAACAAAATAAAAGTGATGATGACGAGGAATGGTTAAAATTTAAGGATAAGAATACAACAATTATTAAATCAAATGAGAAAATTGATAGTTACTCTCTAATGTTTAAATCAGATATATTTATAACTTATACCTCTAGTATAATTGTTGAAGCAGCTTATTTTGATAAACCATCAATTTCACTTGGCAACTTTTGGTGGAGCGGAAGAAATATAACAGAGGAGCCAGAAAATAATTATCAATTAAAAAAAATGTTGGACAAAAATTATAAATTTAAAAAAATAAGCAAAATTCCATGCTTACAAATAGCTAATTATTTTCTAAACTATGGCACTAATTTTAAATATTACCATCCAATTACAAATCAAAAAGGAATATTTATGGGAGAAATTCTTACATGGAAATCAAAATTTATACAAAAAGCTGAGAAAATTAGAAATATTTTTGTAAGTTAGTTAATGATCTATAAAAGAATTTATAAATGTTTAGTATGTAACAGCAAAAAGTTAAAGAGTTATGTTGATTTAGGCAGACAACCTTTGGCCAATAATCTTTCAAGAAAAATAACTTTTAATAAATATCCTCTAAAAGTTAATTTTTGTAAAATATGTTTTCACAATCAATTGAGTATTGCAGTCAAAAAAGAAAAATTATTTAAAAATTATTTATACTTGTCTTCCCAAAGCAAAACATTGCAAAATCATTTTGATAATAGTGCAAAAAAATATATCAAAAAATTTAAATTAAAAAAAAACTCAAATATAATTGATATTGGGTCTAACGATGGAATTGCATTAAAAAGTTTTATTAAATTTGGTTACAAAAAAACAGTTGGAATAGAGCCAGCTAGAAACGTTGCAAAAATGGCAAACAAAAATGGGATAAAAACTATTAACAGTTTTTTGAATGAAAAAACTTTGCAGAAATTAAATTCAAAATTTGATTTAGTGCTCGCCTCTAATGTTTTTGCCCATAACGAAAATATAAAACAACTAGGTGAAAATTTAATTAAATTATTAAAACCAAAAGGAATACTTGTAATAGAAGTTCAATATTTAATTAACATGTTGGAAAAAAATATCTATGATAATATTTATCACGAACATATTCACTATTGGTCAGCTAATTGTCTTAACAAATTATTCAAAAGATATAATTCTGATGTATTTAAGTTTGAAAAAATTGATACACATGGTGGATCATTAAGATGTTATATTAAGCTCAAACAAAATAAATCCTACAAAATTAATACTAAAAAATTTTTAATTATGGAAAAAAGAAAAGGATTAGAGGATGAAAAACTTTATAAAAAATTTTCTAATAAAATAAAATATCAAAAAATTAATTTTACAAAATTTCTTTCTAAAAATAAAAAAAAAAATATTGTGGGTTACGGTGCAGCAGCCAAGACATCAACTTTGTTAAATTATTTCAACATAAGTAAACCAAACTTTCAAATAATTGATGACAATAAACTTAAACAAGGAAATCTAATACCCGGTACAACAATCAAAATAGTTTCAAGAAAAAATATAAATAAGAAAATTGATTATCTAATTGTTTTTGCCTGGAATTATTTCAAAGAAATTAAAAAGAAAATCACTTTTGCAAAAAAAATAATTTCTATAAGAGAATTTATTTGATGAAACTAATTAAAAATTTTTCCTTAGTTTTTGTATCAATAGCTTTAAGTTTGATGATGATTGAAATAATACTCTTTTTTTTTTATCCTCAACCAAAAAATGGAAGCTGGAGAGTGCAAAACGAAGATGGGGTTTATATTAATAAAGATAGTGGTAAATCAAAACATGAGTTTATTGGAAAAAAAGAAAAAATTTCGCTTACCTACAAATTCGGTAAATTTAACAATAGGGTAATTTTTGATGATTTTTATTCAGATAGAGAAGAGAAAATTCTTGTTTTGGGCGATTCAAATGTCTTTGGTTGGCTTCTTGAAGATAAAGATACATTTATAGGAAAATTACAAAAATTTTATGAAAATTTCTATTTTGTCAACTCAGCAGCTGGTGGTTTCAGTGATAGTGACACATATTTATTCTTGAGTAGATACTGTTCAAAAATTCAACCTAAATATATTCTATATTTTATAGACATTGATAGATCAATAAGAAAGAAAAGTATTTATATAAATGAACAAAATCAATTTGTTATTAACAAGAATAAAAAAAATAAAGTCAAAGAATTTTTAAATGACAAAACGTTTTTTTATTTTTTATTAGAAAATTTTCATATAATGCAATTAGTAAAATCTTTGTATGTTAATTTATCTAATGAAGCTTATATTGATTATGTAGTAAAAGAAGACCCAAATTTAAAAAAAATAAGAAAAAAAATTAACTCAATTACAGACAATAAAACGGATGAAGAGAGAAATAAGTTAAAAAAATTAAAAGAAAATATTAAAATAAAGGAAGATTTTAATTTAATTAAAAAATTATACAAAAACATTTATAAAGAAGTAAAAAATTGTAATTCTAAAATAATATTTGTGGATTTAGGATGGTATAATAAAACCTACAATACGGATTTATATAATTTAGTTGTAGAGAATTTTAATACGATGTTTGACACAAAAAATGAGATTATATTTATTTCTCTTTATCAACAAATGAGAGTAAAAAAAAAAATAGGAGAAAGTTATAAGCTGGAAGAAGGCCATCCAAACGAAAAAGGAAATGAAATTATTTATCAATTATTAAGAGAAAAGATTAGATTTTATTTAAAATAATTTAATCAATATATTGCCAATTATAAGAATAAAAATTTTTAGTCCATGTGAGTTTCTTATTAAATTTTTTTTCCAAATATTCAATTAAATCAAGTTTTTCAGTTAAATTCATGTTTTCAAGTTTGTTAGGATAAAATTTCCATTTATTATAAAATAGCTTACTTACTTTTTGTTGATCATTTTTAATAGATTTCCAAGAACGTGATATATCAATTTCTCTATCATGGTAATAACTTACATGGGGTATCAAAATGTTTATCATATCGTTTTTTTGCGTAGATAAGCAAATATCTTCGTCTGCATATATTCCATGAGGTACATCCATATCTGTAATATCAAATTTCTTTAAGTTGTGGGTATCAAATCCCATTATATTAGTCCACAGAGAATGTGCTTTAATTGTTTTTTTTGGAAAATCAATTTTATCGAAATCAAATACAAAAGAATTAATAAAATTAAATATTTTATCTTCTTTAAAATTTAAATCATTATACTCTAGAGAAGTTAAATTTAATTTATTGAGTAATTTTTTGATTTTTACACTTTTTCTATGCCAATTTTTTTTTTGGTTATGATATTCGTACTCTATTCCTAATTTTCTTGAATTTTCATATACCCTATCAATATGATATGCACCACGTAACTGAGGGTTAAAAAAACTCCTTTTATACCCATTATCTATAAAAGAAAAACAGCCAACGTTATTAATTTTTGAAATTTCCTCGACAAAAATTTTATCAAAGTTTTTTGTACGAAAATAGGTATCATCATGAGAGGTAATTAAATATTGAAAATTTTTTGCATTTTGAAATGATAATTTCAACCATTTATACCAGCTCAAGCTTTTAAAAAAAAAATGTTTAATATGATTATCATTTTGTTTTATTAAATTTTTAATATAATTGTTTACTTCGTCATTAATAGTATCTTCAATTGATATATGAATTTCGTAATTACTAAAATAAACATTCGATTTTATACCATTTATTACATTTCTAATATTATTTGGGGAAACATTGTGACCTCCTATTTTAATACAATATAAAATAGATTTATCCATAAAGTTAGAAAGATATTATTTTTTTACTTTTAATTTTATTTTTACTTAGCCAATCATGGTTAACTAATATAAATAAATTTTCAAATTTTATTGATTTAACGCTTTTAGTTGAAATATTATTATATTTTTTATTTATAGGGTCAAATATATATATATTCGGAAATTTTTTTTTTAACTTATTAATAATATTTTTTGCTGGTGAATTTCTTGTATCATCTGTATTTTTTTTATACGTGACTCCAAAGAATAGATTTTTTTTATTTTTATTTATTTTATTGAATATTTGAGTATATATTTTTTCCTCCTTTTTTAAGTTTGATATTCTTGCACTTAAAATTAATGAATTTTTACTATTTTTTTTTCTAATCAAGAACCATGGATCAACAGGAATACAATGGCCACCTACACCTATTCCGGGCTCATGAATATTAACTCTCGGATGGTAATTTGCAAGTTTAATAATTTTTCTAGAACTAACATTATAAAGATTTGAAATAGAATCTAATTCATTTGCAAATCCAACATTTAAATCTCTGTATGAATTTTCAAATAATTTAATTAATTCAGCTTCTGTTAATCCAGTTTTATAAATTTCACCTTTAACAAATGATTTATATAAATTCTTTGTCATTTTAAAACAATTTTCTGATGAAGCTCCTATTACTCTATAATTATTTATCATCTCATTTAATGTAGACCCAGGCATTGCTCTTTCAGGGCAATTTGCAAAATTAATTTTTAAATTTTTAGATAGTTTTTTATACAGTTTTATTGCAGTATTGGGTGGGCAGGTTGACTCCAGTATAATCAAATCATTTTTTTTAATTTTACTCTCAATATCTTTAAATACTGAGTATAAAATCGATAGATCTTCCTGAAATAAATATTTAGAAACCTTTTTAACAGGAGTTGGAACACAAACTATATATATATTCGCTTCTAATAAGGTATCAGAGAATTTTAAAAATTTTTTTTTTTTGTTAAATAGTTTTACAATTGGCTTTTCATTTAAGAAAATTTTTCCATTTTTTAAATTATTTATTTTTTTTTTATCTTTATCTATGCAATTTATTTTTTTTCCAGGACCAGCAATTAATAAAGCTGTAGGCAGTCCTATGTACCCCATACCAATTACTGAAATAGTTTTCATTATTTTAAATACAATTTAATACACTTCTTAAAATTTCAAAATTAATTTTATTTTTTATGTTTTTATAATCGCAAAGCAAAGGTTTATTGACTAGAATAAAATTTTGGTAATTTTCTTCTCCATACATGTCATCTAAATTTATTAGTGTTGTACCGTGATCGCTATGAATAAATAAGTTTGAATTAGGCATTTTTTCACTGATTTCTTTGAAAAATCTCTCAAATTGCAAATTGATGCAATCTATTTGATTTAAAAAACTTTTCTCATCATGAAGTACATATTTTAAGCCAAATTTTTGTAATCCACATTTTGAATTTAAGATATATGGTGGATGAGGAGACATTATATGTGCAAAAATAAATTGTTTATTTATATTTTTATTATTTTTTACAAACTCAGTTACTATATCTAAGTGGAATAAAATTTTATCTTTTTTTATTATTTTATTTACATAATACATATTAGCTTTTTCTATCCAGTATGGCTGTACAAGAAACATTTGAATATAAAATTTCACTATTTCTTTGTTAAAAATATGAATTTTGTGTTTACCCGGAAAACAATTCACATCTTTATCTAGAGGACATTTGCTCATTGTTAAATCATTTGGAAACCAATTGATTTTATAGCCATTTTGTCTGAATATTTCTAACAACTTAGAGTCATTTATAAATTTATAATAATTTTTTTTATCTAATTTAATATTTTCTTCAATTAGTGAAAGATTCATAGTTGACGATATTGATTTTTGAGAGTCCAAATAACTAGATTTAGTATTTTCAAATAAATAAAGATTATATTTTTTAAAAAGATTTCTTAGTTTAGAAGTATCATATCCAATTTTATCTAGATTTGAAATTCTTGGAAAACCATCAAATATTATAAAGAAAAAATTTTCGCTTTTGTTTAAAATATAATCTTCACTTGTTTGAACAAATATTTCTTTCTTATTTTTTAAATAATTATTATTATTTGAAAGCGGAGTACTATTTACAAAATAAATAACAAAACTAGATATTATAAATACTCCTAAAAAATTGCTTAGCAATAAGGAATTTTTAAAAGATCTGTACTTAAGTGTTACAAGGGTAATACTTAATAAAATTATCCAAATCCCAATAGTTTGTTTGTAAGTAAAAGTTATAATGTCATAAGAAATCAATGAAATCAAAGAAGTGAGTGAGATAAATATTAATACAAATAGATCATATCTGCTGTTTCTCACAAAACTAAACAAATAAGGTATCAAAGCGAATATAGAAAAAATAATTACAATTTTAAGAACCAAATAAATATCAAAATAGCTTATCACAGCTGCATTATTGATAAGTATAATTGCTACTGGTAGTAAAAATGATAAAAAAATATTTACAATTCTGATTAACATTTTAAGTATTGAATAGTTTATATGTTTAAATTCAAGTCTTTTATAAATTACAAGCTTTTTAATAAATTAAATAAAAAACTAAAGAATATTGTATTTTATTCAGAAGGACAAGAGCATGATCATTTTTTTTTACCATTTGTCCAAGAATGTTTAGATCAAAATATTCCATTTTGTTATGTTTCATCTGAAGAAAAGAAACCATACATCGGTAATAATTATTCGAATTTCTTTTATATTGGGAAGTCTTTTATCAGAACATTATTTTTTTCTACACTTGAATGTGAAAATTTAATTACAACTACGCCAGATCTTCATAATTTTTTTCTAAAAAAAAGTTCTAAATGTAAAAACTATATATATTTTTTTCATTCAATGTGCAGTGTAAATGTAATTTATAATAAAAATGCTTTTTCTCACTATGATACAATACTTTGTGCAAATAAGTTTCATACTAGAGAATTTGAAAATTATTATTTTTCAAACAAAAAAATTAAATTAATTAATTTAGGATATCCAAAAATAGATGAATTAAATAAAAAACAAATATCTCAAATTCCTAATAAAAAAATTCAAAACATTTTAATTGCACCAACCTGGGGAAATGAAAAAGAAAATTTTCCAGTTTATGAAAAGCTTATAAATATGTTATTGAAACATAATTTTAAAATAAAATTTAGACCACATCCTGTTACTATAGACAAAAGAGTGAATATTTTAGGTCGTATGGAAAAAATATTTACTAATAATTCTGATTTTTCAATAAGTTATGAAAAAAATAACTTAAATGATTATTTATGGAGTGATACAATCATTTCAGACTGGTCAGGTTCTGCAATTGAATATTCTTTAGCTACAAAAAAACCTTGTATCTTCTTAAACACTGAACAAAAAGTAAGAAACAAAAATGCAAAATCATACGAAAAAGATAACTCTTTTGAAAATTATTTTAGAAATAATATAGGCTTGTGCATAGAAAAAGAAAATATCTCAGATGTTTTAATTAATTTAAATAAAAATACATTTTTAAATTTATCTGAAGAAAAGATTGATGATTTCAGATTAAATTATTTATATAACTTTTTAAATACTCAATCAGCAGTAAAGAAATTTATCGAGTCTATTTCTTAAAAAATTTTTTTATTTTCAATGAAAAATAATCTTTCACTTTTTTATACCATAGCTTTACAGTCAATAATGCTGCAATAATACCTGCAAATATCATTTGAAAAAAAACTGCGATCATACTCAGATCTATGTAACTGTGTGCTAAATTTATCGTCGAAAAATACATTAATATTGTAAATATAGTTAATTCAAAATAATTAGACATTTTTTAAACATTTATTTAATATTATTTTTGAAATCTGTCTAGATGAGTTTCCATTACCAAAAACATTAAAATATTTTCTTTTAGGTTTATTTTTTAAAAAAAATTTAAAATATTTTTTAAAAAGGTAAAAACTTGACCCTCCTATAAATACTAACTTATTGAGAATTTCAGGTCTTTCAGTCTTGTTTCTTGCCAATAAAACAAATTTATTAACTATTGTGGTCTCTTCTTGAATTCCACCACTATCTGAAATTATAAACTTACATAATTGCATCAAACGAAGGAAAGTAAAATAATCTGCAGGTTTAGTCAGAACAACATTTTTATTCATTTTAAAAAATCTATTAGTTGTTTTTTTTACATATGGATTTGGATGTACTGGGAATACAAATTTAATACCTCTAAATTCTCTTGATAATTTATTTATATTTTGACAAATTTTTTCAAATGGTTTTCCAAAATTTTCTCTTCTATGAATTGTAACCAACACAAAATTTTTTAAAGAAAAATTTAATTCTTTAATAATTTTTTTATCAATTTTTTTTCTAATTTCTTTTCTATTTATATGTTTTATGGAATTTTTTATTGTATCGATAACAGGATTTCCTGTTACATAAATATTTTTTTTAAAAATTCCCTCTTCAATTAAAATATTTTTATTTTGCTTTGTGGGTGCAAAATGCACGTTTGATAAATGTGTAATTACTTTTCTAAAACCTTCTTCAGGCCAAGGTTGATTATAATCACCTGTTCTTAGGCCGCTTTCAATATAAAAAATTTTTGATTTATTCAAATACGCTGCTATTGCTCCAGCAGTTCCTGTCAAAGTATCACCCATGACTACAACTGAATTTATCTTATATTTTTTTAAAATATCATAAATTTTATCCACAAATTCAAATGATATTTTTTCATTTATATTTCTTCTAATAGTAAGATCATATTTTATTTTAAAAATATTAGATAATTCGGAGCCCATTTCTTTATGTTGATTTGTATATAAGACCTTACAATTAAATTTATTATTATTTGATTTCTTGAGATGTTCTATAACGGGCTTAAGTTTAATTACCTCAGGTCTTGTTCCAAGTATAACAAGTAATTTGTGCATTAAAGGTTTCCGATCATATTTTTTTGATTGCATGAATTATTTTTTTTTTTAGATCAGTTTTATTTTTGCTCACTTTGCAAAAAAATACAGACTCATCATCTTTATTTTTCTTATTTTTATTTGTTACAATAATAATTTTTTTTCCAAAGGTTTTCATTACTGCTTTCAAAACTTTCAGTTTATTGGACTCGCCATCTTTTTTTAATATGATGATGTTTATATAGTTATCTTCTCTTGCAAAACTTAAACAAAAATTCATAAAGTTTTTATTTGGTATTAAACTATCTTTGAAGATCCAAAATATTTTTTTATTTATGAAATAATTACTAAGATCTATTGAAAGTTTTTGCATGTCATCATTTTCATAATCATGAATAATATTAACTAAATTATAGATCGATACTTTTTTATCAGATGTAGTCTTCATATTTTATTGATTATATTTTTTATTAATTTTGCGATTTTTTCACAGCCTTTGTTAGATGTATGGATTCCATCTATAAAAAATTTCTCATCTAATTTACTCAAATCAACTAGTGGAACTTTTTCTGATTTTGCAATTATTTTTATTAAATTGTTATATTTTGTAATAGTTAAATTACCATTTTGTTGAGAATAAGCTGGCAGTCCAGAATAAATTTTTGGTATTAAGCCTAGGAACAGTTTTATTTTTTTTTTCTTACAAATACTTATTAAAGTTTTAATATTTTTTTCAAATATATTAAATGGGATTGGAATTTTAGAATCATTTGTACCCCCTAAAAAAAATATCCCATCTGGATTGTTATAAATAATAACCTTAATGGTTCTTTTTAGAATTTCTGACGTTGTTTCTCCATTTACACTATCATTAAGAAATATTACATCACTGTTTCTGAACAAATAATTTAATTCTAAAACATAGTCCCTGTGAAATTCATTTCTAGCTCCATTAGTAATGCTATCTCCAATACAATAAAATTTTTTTATTTTTTTATTCTTCACTACATATAATCCAAAATATTTTCTTTGTTAAAATTGTTATTTATATAAACATCTTCCATCCAATTAATTGTTTTATCCAATCCTTCATCTAATGAAATTTTTGGTTTAAATTTAATTTCTTTTACTGCTTTTAAATTGGTGGTTTTTTTATCCTTGGTTGTAAATTTTTCTGTTTCTATATATTCAACAAAATCATCCTTTAAATTAAGTTTTTTTAAAATCATATCAGAAACATCTTTAATATTATGATAGTCTGAACCCGATAAATTAAAAACTTCACCCGATTTAAAATTGTCATATGCATTTATGATACCTTCGACCATATCTGATATAAATGTTGATGTTCTTGTGTGATTTAAATAGACTTTATAATTCTTTTTATGTAAGGCTGAATAAATAAATTTACATATTACACTCCTATATGAATTAAAGTATTCACCTGGACCATATGTATTAAAAATTCTCACTCTTACAGTATCAGTATTAAACATATCTTTAGAATTCATTATTTGTATCTCATTGACTAGTTTGCTCGTTGCATAGTCATTCATTGGTCTTATAAACTTCTCTGTGACTACCTCCTCACTCATTAAACCATCATAATCTCCATAAACTTCTGAACTGCTTGCAAATATCATTTTAAATTTATATCTCTCTTGTAATCTAATTAAATTTTTTGTTCCTATAACATTTGTCTTCCACATATTTTGGTAAAAATCTTCCCCATTCCATCTACCAAATTCACCTGCAAAATGGAAAACTACATCAAAATTTATTTTCTCAAAAATTTTTGAAATTTGAAAATATTCTGAAATGTCTGCCCTAAAGTAATTTTTTTTATTAAAGTGAATATGGTCTAGTAAATAAATATTAATATTTTTTTTTTTATTTTCTAATGTTTTGTATAGAACATGACCTATGCTTCCAAGCGCTCCAGTGATTAAAATATTTTTCATAACTTTTTTACTATCACATTCTTTTAAAGTATTTATTTTTTTTTTCCATCAAATGCTTAAAAATATTTCTTAAAAAAAACAGAAATATCTTTGAATTATCTAGTTTGTTTTTGAGCAACTAAATAGGCCTGATTTTGAAGTTCAGAATAAAAGGTTTTGTATAAAATTTCATTTGAGTTTAGTTAGTTTATTTTATTACTTTAATAATAAAGGCTTTTGACCTGTTTTATATAGTTGATACTTTATTTTATTTATCAAGATATTAGTCATTTATTAAAAATTTTACCAAATTGATAATTCAAAAAATAATTATAAATATAATATTGTATCGTTTTAGAAATTAAATACAGGAATCTAATAGAGAATGAATTTGATATAAATTTTTTTTTAAATTTATAGCCTAATTTCATTGAACCTGAGAATGTATTATAAGTGAAACCACCATCTACCCAATATGAAGCGTAAATAAGAGAGCCTAATTTTGATTTAGCTTTAAGATTATCTTTAAATAAAAGTCTTAAAACATCCTTGTGATTTTTAGGTTTATATACACAATTTAAATTTTCATAAATTCTTCTACCTAGAATTATTGATGGTTTTTCCCAGTATACTGCCTCAATTCCTGTCTGTGAATTATATGTTAAAACTTTATCGGCGTTCAGCAACATTTCATATGAGCTAACAAGTGAGCCTGGATTTATAACAAAAACTTTATTTTCTGGATCATGTAAATTAATTATATCCTGGTTATATTTCCAAAAAACTTTTTCAAGATATGGATGACATCTTATAAATAAGTTGTATTTATTTTTATTTTTTTTTTTAAAATCTTTTACAATTTTAAAAATAGATTCATTCTGATTTTTATAAATTGTCTTATCATAGATTCCACCAAGGCATGAATATTCGTCTTGAGAGCTAGTAAAATAAACTATATTCTTTTTTTTTTTATCCCATTGATGT
>MDTA01074158.1_pt1 | contig 16786 bp, 14 predicted proteins | sample 811151 | NCBI WGS metagenome assembly MDTA01 (sample SAMN05326648, study PRJNA326480) | marine metagenome | isolation source: seawater | place: Indian Ocean: South | collected 2010 | reverse complement strand
GGCCGTTAGCTCAGTTGGCTAGAGCACCTGCATGACGCGCAGGGGGTCGGGGGTTCAAATCCCTCACGGCCCACCATATGCAAAAGAAAACAATACGAATTGTTGCCGCAGTCACCGCAATCATGATGATTGTCGCTCTTGTAATTCCATTATTCATTTAGGAGCATCATCGTTAGTTCAAGCGCAATCCTCTATTGAGGTGCCTCCAACTGCAAGGGTTGCTACCCCATAAAGAAGGTGTGACGTGGATCTTGGTATTGCGGTCTCTGACCCGAAGACGTATTCATACGTGTCTTCTAATGTTTTGTAATCTTCGATCATTTCGGTGGCCGCAAAGCCACTTGTATAGTTTTCGATGGAGCTAAGCCAAGCTATGTACATCCCCAGCCCCCACCCCCGTGCTCTTAGTTGGTCCTCTGGTTCATTCCTGTACTCAGCAGTTCTGAATTCTTTAAGATTGCCGTTACGAAGGAAGCCATTCATGTAATCTTCTAGTTCTTTTTGCGTTGCGATTTCAATCTCTAGTATTTTCTGGGTTTCAAGAATCCCAAAAGCGATGTAAGCGGCATGAACAACGTCATTTCTGTCTGCTCTAGTTCCGGATTCTGCGAAAGCAGTATACGGCCATGTGATTGAATTAGTAGTCGCTGTCTTAGCTAGATTCAGGGAATTCGCAACTTCGGTCGCTAACCGTATAAATTCCTGTCGATTCAAGATCGTCCCCGCCCTAGCGTATGCGAGCATGAGCATGGCGTTTACATTATGTGTATTAAAGGCGTCTGTACTTTGGTCACTGTAGTTAAAATATGTTCCGTATCTATCCTCCGAAGTGTGATTTGAATAGTATTCAAGACTGCTGACTGCTGCATCAAGGTAGTTCGTGTTTCCGCTTCTGCAATATGATTCGAGAAGTCCATTTACTGCTAAAGCTGTTGTTATCCCATAGACAGTTGTAGGGGGATTAACTGATCCGTCTCCATAAGCGTCCCATGCAAAGGTTAGGCCCCAGCCCATTGCAAGATCAGAACTGGGGTTTTCAACAAGCCAAGTAGCTGATAAGTGCATTGTGTGAGTATCGCCAACAAGTGCTGCTGCTTGGGCTAGGAGTGCGTAGGCCATAGAGCTTTCAGATGGGATCCCGTTGGGGGTTTCCTCACCAAAGCCTGGGTTCTCATTATCCAAGGAGCTGATTAGAGAATCATATATTTCCATTGCTCGGGTATTTAATTGCCGTTTATTTATATTCGTTTTCGTATCTGTTTTTATGATACTTTCTTCATGGTTTAGATTCTCTTCTAAGGTTTCTGGTGTACTGGGAGGGTCTATAGCCATTGATTTTTCGTTTGTTAGTGGTTCCTCTTTAAGTGATTCGTTTGTGCAGGAGGTTAATATGCCAAGAGCTAATAGGAGGCTGAAAAGGAACATGGTTAATGGAAAGCTAACTGAATCAATACTTTGATTTGGTAGTTCATTGGTTTGCTTTTGGAGAAGTTTATGAGAATTTGAGGTAAACACTATGTTTGATCCTTCATGCACAATAAGGTTCAATTCGATTTCTTTAAGTATTGACGAGAACTAGTCCTTGTCTCGCTTCCTCATATTTTTCTTCTGTCTTTTCGCATACCCAAAGGTTCTTTGTTTTTTTGAGTTGGATACCTGCTTTTCCAACCCATCCTATTTGGCGACTTGGATTGCCAACACATAGCGCATGGTCAAGGATGTTATTAATAACTACTGAACCGGCTCCGATTAATGCCCATTGACCGATAGTAACTCCAGCTAATATTACTGCACGTGCTCCGATTGATGCGCCCTCTTTAATGGTTACTCCTAAACTATCCCAATCGCTATCAACTTTGCTCTCCCCGTTAGGTGCAACGGCTCTGGGGTATACATCGTTAGTGAGGATGGCTCCCGGACCTATGAACACTCCATCTCCAATGTCGGCAGGGTCGTAGACTTGGGCATTATTTTGAATTTTTACATTTGCCCCTATTCTGATATGCGGGCCAACATAGACATTTCGCCCGATGATAGAGTTTTCCCCGATTTGTGCAAACTCTCTAATATGTGCGAGGTGCCAAACTTTGCATCCGTTTCCGATTATGGCGCCATCTTCTACATTAGCGCTGCCCTCGATGTAGCTTGTCATACTTTGAATATTAGTACATGGCAGTTGCTGATAAATGAAATTACCAATTAGTGCACGTTTAACTCATTTTTGCAGGAGTCAGTATTTTAGGGGATGGGATAATAGTAGATGGATCCTGCTGCGGTGATTCCTGAGACGGTGTTTCCGGGTGCTCCGATGACGAGGTCGTTTCCGATGACGGTGATTGCTGAACCGAATCGGGCGTTTGTTTGGCTTGTGCCGGTGAATGCGCTTTGGCTGACGTACAGCATTTCCGCTCCGTCAGTGACGCTACCGGCAGCGCTTCCGTAGAGGATTTGTGCGGCTCCGGCGTCGTTACGTGATGATACGGTTTCTCCGGGTATGCCGATGATGATGTCGTCGTATCCGTCTTCGTTGAGGTCTCCTGTTGTGACGACCGCTCCGAACTCGTCACCGACACCGGCACGTCCCGGTACGCCGTTGCTTCTCTGTCCCCAGTAATTGTCGTTCTCTGATGTTGTCCCGTTCGCTGTTCCGTACAGGACCATGATTGCGCCTACGTGTCCGCACACAACTATGTGGGGCCAGCAACGATGATCTCCTGGAATACCGAGGACGACTTCGTCGTAGCCGTCCCCATTGATGTCTCCTGTCGAGACGGACTCTCCGAATCGGTCACCAACATGGGGATGGGCCGTGATGCCGTTACTGCGTTGACCGAAATACTGGTCGTTATCGCTTCGTATCCCGTTCTCTGATCCGTAGAGGAGTTGAATAGCGCCAATATCGTCGCCACAGATGCCAATGTGGGCCCAGCAGCGGTATTCGCCAGGAACACCGACAACGATATCGTCGTAGCCGTCCCCATCAAGATCACCGGTCGCGACGGATGCTCCGAATTCCTCACCAACGTTCGGAATGCCGCTAATATTTTCTGTGCGCTGGTGGATAAATTCACTTCCGGTTCCAGTGATTCCGTTGGCAGATCCGTACAAGATATTGATTGCTCCCACATCGCCGCACACACCAGTATCGCTCCAGCAGCGGTACTCGCCAGGAACACCGATCACGACATCGTCGTAACCGTCCCCATTGATGTCACCAGAAGTGACAGACGCTCCGAACCGTTCATTACTTGAAACAGAGCCAGAAACCCCAGCAGAATTCTGATGAAATATTTGCGGGTTTGTCAGGCCCGAGTTAGAACCATAAGCGATAGTGACCATTCCAGCGCCGTTAGATCCATTAATTTCATCTCCAGGTGAACCAACAATCAAGTCATCAAACCCATCACCATTAAAATCACCAGACGCCATAGCAGCACCAAACTGATCACCAGTCTCCGGAGTCCCAGGCCAACCAGATTCACCCTGATAGATAGCGTCGTTTACTTGAATCCCGCCGTTACCTCCATAGACGACGTGTATTAATCCGGCATCGATGACTGAGCCTATATTTTCTTCTGGTACACCGGTTGCAAAGTCAATGGATTGATCTCCGTTGAAGTCACCTGCTACTAAAGATTTACCAAATCCATCAGCATACTCTGAACCTGTCCAACCTGAAGGTAGCAGGCCAGCGTAGTTTTGGTGAATTCTGTTTTCTGATAATGAAAAGTTAGGGAAGAAGAAGAAGGTTGATAGGATCTGTTCGCTTTTATCTCTTCCCTCAGAGGTTAGTCCACTGTTTATTATGGACATGAAGCTATCACCCTTTGCCGTTACAGTTCCATTGGTTCCAAAGATCGTGATATCGGCATGGTCAGTTCTTCTATAAGGATCTTTAGCCCCACTGATGGTCATGCCAGTAACATCCCCAACGGACCCTAGTGAAGAAGATGCAATCCACCTTCCAATTTCTACTTTTGTATAAGTCCTTGTCCAAGAGGCATAGGGGTTTCCAATATGGTCAAATGGATCCTCTTGAGCAGGCAGATAAGAGATATTGGAGCACGGGTAATTTACTGCTGTGCAAAAGACGTATGAACCTGCACCTGTTGCCCCGCCGTTTGAGGATGTGTAATAAGTGGTTATTGGTGATTGGTTCTTCAAGAGTACGCTTTGTGACGTTGAGTCTACAGCTGCTTGCCAATTTGGGGCATAATTTCCTGTTTCGTTGGAATACCCGATGTAATGTTGGTCGTTAACGGTTGAATAGACGTCCCATGGTACAGTCCATGAGGCGTTAGAGCGGCGGGTTACGACCCGTTGATAAGCATATGTTCTGCCAGCGATAGCCTGTGACTCTAAAGCTGCAACAGGCCAGCTTGCAGGCACTTCAGCTAAGCCATAAAGATACTTGTCCATTGGTAAGTCCTCGAGGAGAACATAAATTCCTCCGCCAGCAAAAGTTCTCTTCCTAAAAGTTAATGATCCCCAACGATAGCTATTACCAGAAGTGCCAATATTAGTGAACTGTGAGATCACGTCCGTGTGGATAGGTTCATTCTCGTTCAGCTCAATGAAGATGGGTTCTTCTTCGCATCGATTTACGACGGTTTCTAAGGTTGTATCCTCGCATAAATCAGTTCCTCCGCTGTCACGTATTATAAATTCGTTCTGTCCGTACTCGACTGTAAGCGTCTCATTGGAAGCTACTGATGCGAATGTCGTTCCCGAAGAATCTTTTATTTCAATAGGGCCTGATGTCTGAAGAGTTGCACCCAGGCCACTGAAGATATGCACGCGTAAATCATTGGGAACATTTTCATCTTGTTCTATTGTTGCTGTGGGGTAGTAGAAACTTAATATTTCTGATGCTGTCTGCCCTCCGCCGCCTTGATCAACTGGTAAGGCTCGACCATAGGCTCCATACTGGCTCATCCCAACACCATGCCCCCATCCGCCACCTTCGATAGTTATCGTGTCACTTGAGGTGGCTATGGCAGGGCTAAGGCTTGAGCTGACAAGCGATACCAAAGTCACAATGATGAATAGAGGGGCTTTTCTCTTCACATATTAAATTTACCATGGAGTTATCGAGAGTTTTTGTCATTAGCTAAGTGTATTCTCCACTTTTTGTATATGCCCCAATAAGCTTTCAAAGTGGAGTTAGCCTGTGGTAAGAAATATTGGGATATGAGGACAACGGAATTTCAGAAGTTTTTGGGTGGTGATTGTATAGATGTTTTGATAATCACGACAGCCCATCATGCTCAGGATGGTCGATTGATACGCCACAAAAATTCATTACGAAGAAGCGGATTGAATTCTGAGATATTGACCGTACATTCTGAATCAAGGGTGAAAAGATTTTCACTTGGCCCAATTCGGGCTTATAGAGCTGTGAGAAAAATTAATCCCCAGTGTGTGCTCTTACCAGACCCTGAGTTGCATCTACTTTTAGCTCCTTTGCTATCAAGGTTTTGTGCGGTCATATCTGATGTTCATGAAGATTATTTATCAGTACTTGAAGATCGGAAATGGATAAACAATTCATTGAAGCCATTAATAAAAATCCTGTTAAAAGCAATACCTAAGATCAGAAATAAGTTTTCCGACCAAGTGGTGGTGGCTAGTCATACATTGCGACAGTCTTCTGAGGTCGTCGTTGAAAATATCCCTCACATCGATGACTTGCAGCGAGGGGAAACAAGAGCTCGGATGAGGGCAGTTTATGTAGGGGATATTAGAAACAGTAGGGGTATGGAGAGAATGCTTGAGTTATTAAATGAGGTCCCGAATTTGAGCTTAGATCTCGTGGGGCCATGCAAAGAACAGGGTCGACTGGTGGGGTTGATCCAAGATAATAAACTGCAAGATCGCGTGACCTGGCATGGTAGGTTGCCCTACTACGACTCATGGAAAATAGCCGACAGGTGTTCTGTAGGACTTTGTCTTTTGGAATCGACTTCCGCGTATGAGAAAGCTATTCCATCAAAGGTCTGGGAGTACTGGGCTCTGGGATTACCTGTAGTTGTTTCCGAGTTATATGAACTTTCAACATTGGTGCGAAAGGTTGATGCAGGTTTTGTTCTAGATGACTGCAAAAGTTTTGATGAACTTGGGGTCTGGCTTGCTGATGATGAAGGACTTTATGAATCAGGCAAACGTGGGGAAGTATTCTTCAAACAAAAGAGCTTAGAAAATAGGAACAAACTCTCAGATGCTGTCTCGCCCCTATTGGATAGGTATTATTAAATATTGTTATGTCTGCGTTCTGTCGTTGTATCAATTAGAATTTTTACGCAATGAATAACCTGGAAGATAATCAGACTGCAGATCAGAAGAGCGGCCCCCTTATTGTGCGGAAAGCAACTCGATCCGGTCTGCCACCATTAAAGGATTATCTGAGGGAGGCTTACAGATTTAGAACATTTGCTCTTTATTGGTCAAAAGGAGAGCTGAAATCTAGAAATTTTGACACTATTCTCGGAAGGCTATGGCACTATCTCAATCCGTTTTTATTTGGCCTTATCTACTTTGTGTTCGTTGGCATATTGACCGGTGGAGGTTTAGATAGCACCAGCCGACTTGCCTTTATGGTTTTCAATCTTTACGTTTGGACCCTTTTGATAAGCCAAATCATAACCACGTCGGTGAATACTGTCCGGAACGGAGGAGGTGGTGTGCTTGCAAATTCAGCCATACCACGAGTAGTCATTCCAGCAGCGTCCTCAATATCTGCGTTAAACCTGTTTGTTAGATCTTTAATCGCTTATATCCCTCTTCACCTGATAGCAAATAGGGGTATTCAAGTCGAATTTCTATGGATACCTGTCTTGTTAGTGTTAACCTTCATTTTTGCTTTTGGTATTGCGTTAATAGCAGCTACTGTCAACATCTATCTGCGTGATATTTCGCGTTTTTTGCCACATTTTATGAGGCTCTGGATGTATCTATCCCCAGCTATTTGGGAGTACCAACGTGCGTTAGAAAGTGGCACAATATATTTCCTCGCTAGATTGAACCCAACTTACTCCCTTTTTTCGGCGTGGACTATGGCTCTAGGATCGGCAGAAACTGTTGATGGCCCCTCAATAGCCAAGCAGGTAGGAATCTTTTCTTTGTGGGCGATCCCAACTGTGATAGTTGGGTTTCTTATTTTTGTGTCAAGGGAGGATGAATTTGCGATCCGTAATTAATAATGCAATCGAGATAAATGATCTCTCGGTCTCGTACTCCGCAGTCGTTAATACAAAATCTTCAGAAAAATCTGGCCTTCTGAATAGGTCCACAAAGAAATTTAGGATAGACGCTCTTGATGGTATCAATGTAAATTTTCAATCTGGAAAGGTCACAGGTTTGGTCGGTGGTAACGGAGCTGGAAAGTCGACTTTACTTAAGACCATAGTTGGTGTGCTAAAGCCCTCCTCTGGGACAGTCAAGCTTTGGGGAAGGCCTCATCTCTTAACCCCTGGTATGGGATTCAACCGTGTTCTTTCAGGCAGGGAAAATGTCATCTTGGGAGGTTTGGCTGCAGGCATGTCACTTGATGAAGTCAAAGAAAAGCAAGACGAAATAATAGAGTTCGCAGATATAGGAGAATTTATCGATTTGCCGACCACCACGTACTCGTCAGGCATGTTCGGGCGCCTGGCCTTTGCTGTCGCTACGCATGTTGATCCTGAGATTCTTCTAGTGGACGAAGCCCTGTCTGCTGGTGATAGTTCATTTCGGAAAAAAGCTGTCGACAGAGTACAAAGCCTGTGTGATGCAGCGAAGACGATAATAGTAGTTTCGCATTCATCTGCTTTGATATCAGAAATGGCAACTGAAGCGATATGGCTTCATAAGGGGAAAGTTAGACTCCAAGGGGATGTGGAGTCCATAACAAAGCAATATCAAGAATTCCAAACTGAAGTGAGCGAGAAGGCTCAACTATTGAGTTAATTAAGGCTCGATAAGGTTTACCACTGTTTAGAACGTTAAGGTGCCTAATTTAGAGTTAGGATTATCTCCAATATGAAACGCGATGATCGACACTTACTATACATAGCGTTTTTCTTTCCACCTTCCCGTGCTTCAGGTGTTTACCGAGCCATCGCAACAGCAAATGCCTTCTCTCAACAAGGCTGGAGAGTCACAGTGCTCACTGCTGATGAACGATTCTTTCATCAAGAAATTGCAACAGCAGACAGCACGTTACTAGCTTCAGTAAGCGACGATGTAGCTCTTTTCCGGGTGCCATTTACCTTTCAGAAAGTAACCAAGGAAGACATCACTAGATATGGTTGGTTTAAAGCTAATTATTTTCGTGTTTTCTTGAAACTTCAAAGTCTTGTTAGCAATCTTTTCTATTTCCGAAAGAAGGAAAGAACTCCTATCAGTAAATATGGTGATTGGATTAAGCCTGCAACTACAACAGCCAAGGAAATCCATGCGAAAGACCCCTTTTGTCATATCCTCGCAACTGGAAATCCTTTTGCGTCTTTCGAAGCGGCTCTGAACCTCCACAACGAACTGGGGGTTAGCTTTTCAGTTGACTACCGGGATCCTTGGACAACGAATGTGTACACCGGTGAGAAGGCTGACTTACCAAAAGAAGCAAATCTTATTGAGGCCGAGTTGGTTAGAAAAGCTTCATTCGCATTTCACATAAATTCTGCAATGAGGGAAGCTATTATTAAGCAATATCCAAAGTCTGCGAATAAGCACCATATCGTTCCCAACGGTTATGATCGGCTCAGCGTTGCAGAATCTAGAAACACAAGTGAGAAAATTGTTTTTGGCATGTTAGGGACGTTAAATGCCAATTGGCCACTTGATGAAATTTTTGAGGCATGGAAACGGATAAGGGAAGGTTTGCCAGACGGAAGCAGATTTCAATTAGGTGGTTATTTAGGGTATTTTGCTCAGAGCGAAGCCTCGCTAATGAGTAAGTTACCTTCTCAAGGAAAGGGCTTTGATTACGTCGGCCCTATTCAAAAGAACAAGGTTCGGGAGTTTTATGAGTCGCTTAGTGTAATTGTGATACCGGCATCAGGAGGAGCATTAGTTACAACAGGTAAAGTCTATGAGGTCGCTGCCCAGCCTCACCCTATTGTTTGTATCCAAAATAGAGAAGGGGGAGCGCGAAAAGCATTAGAAGGAAGGCCCCATGTGCAAATGGCAGAACCTGATGCTAATGAAATAGTTGCCGCTTTTAGGGAAGCTATTCTTAGCTTGGAAACTATGACTGCTGAAGACGAATTAGCAATTCAATCATTCGCCGCCCCTTATGAAAGAGGACTCTCAATAGGGGCAATTCCGAAACTGCTTGACGGGGATGATTAGAGAAAAGACTATGAACCAACAAAACTTTTGTGAAAATGAAGAGAATGCGACAGCATTCATTTTTGCTGGCGTTTCTGCAAGCTCAAACGAAGTCGCTAAAAGTGCTGCGGAGGGTTTGAAAAGGAATGGGATCCGAACATTGATTTTTGCAATAAATCCAGGTCTTGGAAATACTGGCTTTGAGGGATTTTCGGTCAAATCATCTGCAGTTGTGAAAGAGGATTTCTATACTTGCGACTTGATTGACTGCTCTGAGGTAGGTATGTCGCAACGAAATCAAAAACTGTTAAGTACTTTCGTAACGAAAATTGAGATCGCAACCATGGGGAGGAGATATTGGAAATTGACAAAAAAATTGATGAAATCATTGCCCTCAAATTTTGAGCCTTCACTAATCCTCTATAGCGATCATGATTCGCTCACCCCAGTTTGGCACTTAGCTAAGGTTTGGGATCAAGCTACAGTAGGTAGAGCTGGATCCATCAGTTATGAAAATTAACGTTTTAACTCCCTGGTATCCTGATGAGTCTCTCGGGAATACCTATAGTGGAATCTTCGTAAAGCGACAAGTGGAAGCCCTTGAAAGCATCGGTTGCGATGTCAGCATTGAAATTCCTAAACTATATAAACACCCGGCCCGATCAGTTCCAACGGGTATCATAAACCAACTATCGAAATTAGCCGAGAGTAACCCTTCTGGAGCATTTCGAAGATTTAATGGGTCAGCTTTGGTTCCAGTTCCAGTTCCAGCTCGAGCATCTATGATGCAAAAGACGATTTCTATCCAAGAAACACTCAAACTAAAACAAATGATAGAACCATGTCAGGCGGACATAAATCACGTGCACGTGGCCTTACCCATAGCTCCAGCATTATTGGAACTGTCAGATTCACCTCTTGTCATCACAGAACACTCTTCCCATGTCCGGCACGAATGTCAAATACCAGAAGTTGCTGATCTGTATAGGCGATCAATAACAAAAGCGAAAGCGTTCATATGCGTTTCGAGATTCCTTCAAGACGAAATTTCTAGAACACTAAATCTTCCAATCGGTCCAACCTGGAAAATAGTCCCTAACATTGTCGATTTCTCAGCTTTTCACTACCAACAAAAGAGTGATTATTCGTGTAAATCATGGGTATATGTGGGTGCGTTATACGAATCTAAAGGTGTAATGAACCTATTAAAAACCTTCAATCATTTTAAAGCAAACTACGAAACTAATGCGAAATTAACGCTTATTGGCAGAGGCCCTCTGGAAGAGTGGGTTAAGCGGTATTCTAGGAGGAATAATCTCGAACACTCAGTCGATATACGAAGACCTTTAAGTAGAGAAGAACTCGCAGAGGTATTCTCAACAAAGGATCTAATGGTGCATCTAAGTCCTTACGAAACCTTTGGTATTGTTTCGCTGGAGGCTATAGCTAGCGGTCTCCCGGTAGTTTCAATAAAAAATGGCGGCTCAAAGGATACCTGGGAGGATTTGTCAGAGATCAGTGGGCTTATTCTGGACCCATCAGCGACATATAAAGAAATATCAGGATCTATTGAGAAATGGAGATCTGGGATACGACGTTTAGAGCTCAAGGATGCATCAGAGATACTTAGAAAACGATTTAGTCAAGATGTCATAGTCGGCCACTTGAAAGAAATCTATGAGGAAGTCCTTTCATGATAGTTTTACTTATCTCAGAACCATATAGAGTTGACGAGTTGGATTCATACATCACTTGGATATTGCAACAAGAAGATGTTGAGCTACTAGTTCTCTGCCCCTCAATAGACTTTTGTCACAAGCACTCAAATAACTCAAGGATTGCTGTTAGGTCGTTCTTGACGACTCAACAGGCAAGAAAGATTAGCGTTTATAGGGCAATGGATAACATTAAATATAAAATTATACGACTTCTTCGAAGAGGGTCTTTGGCCGGTGCTGTTACTGAAAAGTCATTACTTTTCACAATTAGGTCGGTGAGAAAATTTAAATCACTTTTTAGTGGAAGTCATTCGCCAACTACTAGACCGCAAATCGTTTCAAGCACTAATGGCTCTTTGATCTCCCCTCATTATAAAGAAGTTGTTAACTCCCTACAAAAGATTCAAACCGAGGTCAAGATCACGCGCATTGAGGTCTTTGATCTTCAGGACTTAAAGGCAGTCATGGATTTTGCTGAGGGGAAACGAATTGAAGTTCAAATAACCTAATGTCTTTAAAGTTTTAATAAAAGCTTTGCGATATTATCTGCAGCATTGCCTTTTCCGAAGGTATAGCCACGTTCAGTGCTGGGGCGAGGCCGGGAGATGGCATCAGTGATTCCTTTAGGCTCAACTAATGTGTTCCATTGTCCAGTTAAAGTTTCAACCCACTCTGTTTCTGTTCTAACAGTGGTGCATGGTGTTCCAAGGTGAAAAGCCTCCTTTTGAAGTCCACCAGAGTCTGTGATGATGTGTTCAGCCTTCATAACGGCAGAAACGAGTTCGCTGTAGCTTAGCGGGTCAATTGAGCAGAGTGATCCTTTATTCAAATCAATATTGAATTCTTTGCATTTCTTAATCAAACGAGGATGCGAAGGAATATAAGTTGGTAAAGGAAGCCCTGATAATGCATCAATTATTTCTGTCAGTCTGTCTGGAATATCCGTATTTTCTTGTCTATGGATCGTAGCAAGGTAGAACCGACCTTTAGGTACGTTGATTTCTTTTGCGCTTTGAACGTCATCGGATACAGACTTTTTCGCAGCGTTTAGAACATCAATCATAACATCACCTACAAGGTGAGAGCGTTTGCTTAAACCCTCATTTTGAAGATGTTGCATAGCGTTATCCGTAGGGGCTAGGAGAAGGTCAGAACAGTGGTCGGTTAAGATACGATTATGCTCTTCCGGCATGAAGGTATTCTTTGATCGCAGACCGGCTTCAATGTGGGCCATTTTGAAAGGTAGCTTTGAACAGACGACAGCGCACGCAAGCGTCGAGTTAGTGTCACCGTAGCAAAGTACCCAATCTGGTTTCTGGAAAACTATGTGGGGCTCAAGACTCTCAATAATTTTCGCAGTTTGCACAGCATGTGAGTGTGACCCGATGGCGAGATTTGCTGTTGGGGCAGGAATATTGAACTCTTCAAAGAAAATATCTGATAATTTTGAGTCGTAGTGTTGTCCAGTGTGGATGACAAGGTGCTCTACCCCTTGGCCGGAAAGTGCCCTATGTACAGGGGACAATTTTACAAATTGAGGTCGGGCACCGACCACGCTTAATACGCGCATAATTAAGTACCATTACCAAAATGTTTTACAGGAATCGGCGAAACCATGTTTCGCTCTATTATATTTCGCCCGTCTACGACTAGCTTGGCATCGGGAAGATCTTCTGCCGTTATCTTGGTGTAAAGTTGGTGATCTGCCTGAACGATAGCAAGGTCGCATGATTCGCCGAGGTTAAATGGCACTAATCCAAAGGACCGTATCTCTTCATCTGAGAACAAAGGGTCATGGACAACTGGGCGGCCCCCTAGATCACTTATATGTGCGGCTAGAGGGAATGCTCCCGAGAATGCAGTTTCCTTGACTCCGCCACGATAGGCAAGCCCTAGAATTGCTACTTTCATATCTTTAAGCGAATCAAACTCGTCTAAAGCTATTTGAGTTACTCTTTTTGGCATTGATTCATTTAGTTCAACTGCGGCTCTGGGTAGGTTGCACTGCGTATCGGTTTTAATATAAAACTTTGGGTATACGGGTATGCAATGTCCCCCAACAGCTATCCCCGGTTGATGTATGTGACTAAAGGGTTGACTATTTGAGGCCTCAATGATTGAGTATGCGTCAAGTCCAAGTTCTTCTGCATGGAGTGCGAATTCATTGGCTAAAGCAATGTTCACATTCCTGTATGTTGTTTCTGTTAGCTTTGCCATTTCAGCAGCCTCTGCTTTACCTAAATTCCAGACTCCATTTTGGCGTGAAAGATCATCACGGTTATCAAAATCAAGTATGCGCTCGTAAAACGCAACTGCTCGGTCAGATGATATTGGGTCTAAACCACCGACTAGCTTAGGGTATGCGCGCAGATCAGCAAAGATTCGTCCACTGAAAACTCTTTCCGGACTGTATGCAATAAAGAGATCAGATCCGCAAGTTAGCCCCGAAGTCTTTTCAAGCGCAGGAGCGAATCGATTGCGTGTTGTTCCAATCGGTAAAGTAGTTTCATAGCAGACCAAGGTGCCGGCGGTCAGTCCTTCGGCGATATCATTCGTTGCGGAATCTATGGCTGAAAAGTCAGGATCAGCTGAATCATCAACTATTACCGGCACAACGACTACTACGTTGTCGGCTTGACTAACCGCTTCCTTTGTGTTGGTTGAAGCTATAAGATGACCGTTACCGATAACTTTCTTGAGAAGTTCCGGTAATTTCGTCTCGCCTGGGAAAGGGACTTGAGCACTGTTAATTTGACGAACGACGGAGCTATTTATATCCGCTCCAATAACGTGTTCACCTTTAATCGCAATTTGAACGGCCAAGGGCAATCCTATTTTCCCGAGTCCCACAACACACGTCGTCATTTATACTCCGATTCAGTCTTCGCTTTTGATGCAGACTCTAGAACTCTTTCGGCGTTTTCAACGGCTAAAACTCCGTCACTCATTGGTACTATCTCTCCACCATCTTCGAGCACCATGTCTCTAAAGCCTTCAAATTCTGTTCTTAGTGGTTCAGGTTTAGCGATAGCGAAACGGATCATATCTCCTTCAGCTACGCCACGGAATCTAGAGATTCCTTCCCACGGAGTAGGGGCATTTGCATTTTTGTGGAACGTAAGATCAGCCAGCAACGTGTCGGCTAATAGAGATCCGTTCTCTCCGGTAGCTATCGTGAAGCGCTCTTTCACAGGGGACAGCCAATTAACTAAATGATTCGTGACGACGTTATTTTCGAGAAGGCCCGTTATCGCTACTAGATCCTCGTGATTTCTTCCGGCCTTGTGAGCGGTGTGGGCAGAAATATGACTGAAATTTGCTGCACCTACCCAGGTTGTAAGGTCAAGATCGTGTGTGGCAAGATCTTTAACGACGCCAACATCTTGAATCCTGTTAGGGAAAGGACCTATTCTTCTCGTGGAGATTTGGAATAGGTCTCCTAGTTCACCTGCCCCGATTCTTTCTCGCATACTTCGAATAGCAGGATTAAAGCGTTCTATGTGTCCCACGGCGCCAACGAGATTCGCATTATCAAATGCTGATGCGATACGCTTGGCTCCGTCAGAATCCATCGCAAGTGGTTTCTCAACCAATACATGTACCCCTGCTTCACACAATTGAAGCGCTATCTGCTCATGCTGACTAGTCGGGCACGCAACCACAGCTAAGTCTAATTTTCGCTGAATAAGTTCTTCAACAGAAGAGACAATCAGAGATTCATCAATGTTGCCGGTTTGATCACCGACAGGATCAGCGATACCAACAAGTTCTACATGGTCTGTCGATGACATAACGCGCGCGTGGTTTCTTCCCATCATTCCCAGTCCTACAAGGCCAGCTCTCAACTCCATGCGTTGATAACCTCAGTAATTGTGATTAATTCGTTTTGTGTTAAAAGTGGGTGAACGGGTATTGAAAGCGCCTGTTGAGCAACAGCTTTGGTATTTGGTAAATCGATATCTTTTCCAAATGAAGGAAGTTCATGGACTGGTATCGGGTAGTACACGCCGTTCCCGATGTTTGACTCTGTTAGATAGTCTGAAAGCCGATCCCTGTTCTCAGTCTTAATTGTGTACTGATGAAACACGTGGTCAACGTCGCTGCTTATCGCTGGGGTCGTCACGAAGGATAGATTCTCACTTAGAAAAGCGGCATTTTCTTGTCTTCTAGTTGTTCGCTCAAGTAATTTTCCTAGTTGTACACGTCCGATAGCTGCATGGATATCCGTCATCCGATTGTTGAATCCAACTACCTCATTTTGGTATCTTAGTTCCATCCCTTGATTTCTTAATAGCCTTGCTTTTCGTGCTATTTCATCATCTGCAGTTACAATCATTCCTCCCTCACCACTGGTCATGTTCTTAGTGGGATAAAAGGAAAAGGCCGCTGTTCCAAAGGTGCCAACAGGTTGAGACTTATAAGTTGCTAAATGAGCTTGTGCTGCATCCTCTAGGAGTATCAGTCCCTTGCGAGTACAGATTTCGGTCAGGGAGTCCATCTCTGCTGGGTGTCCGTAGAGGTGAACGGGCATAATAGCTGATGTCTTTTTTGTTATGGCAGCTTCAACGGCTTTAGGGTCCATCGTGAAAGTATCAGCATTAATATCCACAAATACTGGAGTTGCCCCACAAAGCGAGACTGCGTTAGCAGTTGCTGCGAATGTAAATGATGGAATTATCACCTCGTGGCCGCACTCAACCCCTGATGCGAGAAGGCCAAGGTGTAGCGCTGAAGTGCCGGAATTAACTGCTATGCAATGATGACCCTCCACGAAGCGGGAAAACTCGTCTTCAAATGCTGCAACCTCAGGGCCTTGAGCGATCATGCCACTGTCAAGTACACGCATCACAGCCTGCTTTTCCTCATCACCAATAATGGGTTTTGATAGAGCTATCACTTCTACAATCTACCCTCAGAACGCGTTGTAATCAGCATTCCGAAAAAGAAACTATTGAAAATTAAACTTGATTCAACCACGTCTTTCATAAAGATAGTGAATGCAGGTATCCTTGAAGAAAAGAAGGGAGTGGAGTGCAGTGGACTTAGAATTAAAGGGAAAACGTGTGGTGATCCCGGCCTCCACAAAAGGCATATTGCGCCGTGTTGTAGATCAACTCGTTGATGAAGGGTGCGACGTGGCAATTTGTTCTCGATCAGAGGATACGGTAGCACGCACTCTAAGAGAGTTATCTGGAGGGAAAGGCACTGCAATTGGTCGTGCCTGCGATGTAAACGACAAGGAAGATTATGAAGCGTGGCTTGAAGAAATGGCAGAACAACTCGGTGGAGTAGATATTTTTATTCCGGGAGTTAGCGCAGGCGGCGGCGCTGATAGTGAGCGAAACTGGTGGAAGAGTTTCGAAGTGGATGTTTTATCAACCGTTCGTGGTTGTGAGGTGCTGCTACCGCATATGAAAGAGTCCGGCGGAGGTGCAATTACGTTCATTACGACGACCGCTTCAGTTGAAACATTCGGCGGGCCGCAAGCATACAATGCAATGAAGGGTTCACTACTCGTTTACGCCAAGCAACTATCCCAAGAAGTAGGTAGAGATGGTATACGTGTCAACTGTGTGTCGCCGGGCCCTATCTATTTTGAGGGTGGTGTTTGGCAAATGTTGAAAGATACGATGGCGAAATGGTTCGCGAAAGTGGAAAAGGATCACCCATCTGGTCGTTTGGGCACACCTGAAGAAGTAGCAAACGGTGGGCTGTGTAGTTCAAGCCCCGCAGCTAGTTGGGTGTCGGGTACGAATCTGATC
>MDTA01080467.1_pt1 | contig 16792 bp, 15 predicted proteins | sample 811151 | NCBI WGS metagenome assembly MDTA01 (sample SAMN05326648, study PRJNA326480) | marine metagenome | isolation source: seawater | place: Indian Ocean: South | collected 2010 | reverse complement strand
GCGCAAGATCACTGGCAACATCGGCAAATCCGGTTGCACGGTGATTTTCCTCAACCAGCTGCGTCTCAAGATCGGCGTCACCTACGGCAACCCAGAAACCACCACCGGTGGTAACGCTCTGAAGTTCTATGCCTCGGTTCGGCTTGATATCCGCCGTATTCAAACGCTCAAGCGGGGAACAGAGGAGTACGGCATCCGCGCCAAGGTGAAGGTGGCCAAGAACAAAGTGGCTCCTCCATTCCGCATCGCGGAATTCGACATTCTCTTTGGCCGGGGCATCAGCACACTGGGTTGTCTGCTCGACCTGGCGGAGGAGACGGGAGTCGTCACTCGTAAGGGGGCCTGGTACAGCTATGAAGGCGACAATATCGGCCAGGGCCGTGACAACACCATCGGTTGGCTGGAGCAGAATCCAGAAGCCAAGGACGCCATCGAGGTGCTGGTGCGTCAGAAGCTGACGGAGGGTTCGGAAGTCACGTCCAATTCGATGCGTCCTCTTGCCGCAGCTGCTCGGTCGGCTGCTGCCAAGCCTCTTTCCAAGTCCGCTGATGCTGCTGCTGCGTCGAAGGACGCAGCCTGATCAGCTCTGCTGGAGTGTTGAGGAGCTGCGTTCCCTGTAGCTCCCCTGCCAATTCCCTGCGATGCGCTGAAGTTCCTGGATCGCTTCAGCGCCTTCAAATTTCACCAGTTCTCGCCCATTGCGGGATTCGACCCAGCTGATGCCGAAGTCGGAGACGAGAAATCGCACCATGTGCTGCTCGCCCAGTTCGGCCATGAACGATGCTCCGCTTCCGTCATTGCCGTCATCGCAGACGTAGCAGGTTGCTGTGATTCCCTGTTTGCGGAGGTTGGAGGCCAGAGCCTGCAGGCTCATGACCAGGTCTTGGACGACCGAGCGGTATTGCTCGGAAAGCCTGAGAAACACAGGGAACACCAACCAGAATCAAACGACTCTAAAGGTTTTCTTCCGAATTCAAGATTAGGTGAGCGTTCCCGGTTTTACGGGCTGTCGGCGAGTGTCCAAAAGCCTGCGGCAGGTCCGATGAAGCGCACCACCACCCAGAACACCACCAGGACTGCGATGCCGATCCAGGCCCCTCGCGTGGTGATGGAGACGAACTGAGATGCCTGGGCGCGCGTCAGTGGCAGCCAGGCGATGAAACGCTCGGCCTCCTTGGGATCGGGCTTGCGCTGGCGAGGTGGCAGTCCCTGACTGGCACGGCGTCGTGCTTCTCCCATACAGGCCTCACAAGCTGCCAGCCAGCCTAGAAGTGATTCTCAGTCTGGAAGAAGCCTTTGCAATGCTTCCCAGGGTTCGAGCGCCCGCAGCACCTGTTCTCCCCAGCTGCGTCCGCGAACCCTTCCATCGAGGATGGCCAGGCGGCCACCGCTGCCTCGCAACGAGGCAATGGCAGGGATCAGGATTGCCAGTGCTTCTGGCAGCAGAAGCGTTCGAAACCAATCACGCCCCTGTCGCTTCAGCGACTCCACACGGGCCGCGGTGAGGGGGTCCTCCAGGCTGGCGATCGGCAGCATGGCGGCAATCAGTTGTTCCGGTTCATGCAGCAGATGCTGATGGCTCAACCACCAGCTCCAGCTGCAGCAAATCACCCCATTGGTCTCCGGCGCCGTGCTTTCCAGGGTGACCCGGCTGCCGAACTCCGCAGCGAGCTCACTGCAGAGGCGTTGACGCAGGCCGGGCGCATCCAGAAGCACAACGGTCAACCCAGATCGTCCCAGGATCAGGCGGCGGCTCTGCTCCAGAAGATGTCTGGCGAAAATCTGCGTGTTGGGGAGGGGCTGGCGTCTTGGCAGATAGATCGGTAGCGCCTCCCCGCGGGGTGCATCGCGCAGATCGATTCGCAGCGCATCGAGGCCGGAGCCAGGGTCTTCGCCATGACGGCGACAGCCCCCATCCCCATGGATGAGCGTCCAGGGATGGTTGAAGAACAATGCCTCCAAGTTGATCAGTGGTTCCAGCGGTTGGAGCTGCCAGGTCCACTGGAGCGTGTCGGGGTTCATGCGTGCCCAGCTTGCCCATGACGCCCTGTCCATGGACATCAGCTGACACCAGGGTTCCGGCGTCGATCCAAGCAGTTGCAGCAGGTCGCAAACGCTGGTCAGTGCGCTTTCGGGCATGCACAGGTCGCGGTTGCTTCCTGCGCCGAGCGCGACGAGCTGGCGGCTGAGTCGTTCATGCAGCTCCAGCAATCCCTGACCAGCAGAGGGGAATGCAGCTCTCAGCTGCTCCCAGTGGTTTGCTCTGATGGTCACGGTCATGGCCCGTCGCAGACGGGATGGCAGCCATTCCGCTTCCGGCACCACCAGATGGTCATCCGGGCGGAGCTGGCCGCAGCGATGCACATCCAGAAGCTGTTGGGGTGTCAACAGCCAGAGTTGCTCTGCGGGCGGGGGATCCATGCCTGTCCAACAGGCCAGCTTCAATCCGCTCTCCAGCAGACGTGGTCGTTCGACATGCAGCAGCCGCTGATGTTGTGTGGAGTCGAGCACCAGCACGGTGTGCTGGCTACGCAGGCTGAGCGGCACCAGCAGGGCCAGCCACCAGCGATCACTGCTGCCCGCGGACAGCTGGATTCTGGTTCGATCCTGTCGTCGGAGGCTGCGCCCCACCAGTCGGCTCAGCGTCAGTTGGTGTTCCCATTCGCCTGCTTCTCCCCTGAGCAGGTGCTTGAGCTGCTGATGGGCCTGGACTTCCAGCATCCGGGAAGCCTAGGAACCGCCGCACCGTCCAACGGTTCAAGTTGAGCCATACCGATCTCAGCCTTTGGTCGAGCAACATGGGCTGTATGCGGACGGCGGTCATGGATCAGGAGCGGATCGCAGAGCTGGCTGCTTTCAGCAGGGTTGGTGTGGTTGGTCTGGGTCTGATCGGTGGCTCGATCGGTCTTGATCTGCGTGCTCTCGGGGTCAGCGTCCAGGGCCTCGTTCATCGCGCCAGCACGGCTGAGCGTGCACTTGAGCGCGGGTTGGTCGATGCCGTGAGCTGTGACCCTGCCTGTCTTGAGGGTTGTGATCTTGTGGTGCTTGCGTTGCCGTTGGAGGCCTTGCTGCAGCCGCAGGAGGCTCTGCTCACAGCGCTTCCACCAGAGGCTGTGGTCACGGATGTGGGTTCGGTGAAGGGAGCCGTTCTCGATGTCTGGAGGGATCTTCACCCCCGTTTTGTGGCTTCCCATCCCATGGCGGGAACAGCGGAGTCCGGAGTGGAGTCTGGTTGCAGCGGTTTGTTCCGAGGTCGTCCCTGGGTGGGAACGCCCGAGGTCGATACGGATGCAAAGGCCCTGGACCGGGTGCGAGCGCTCGCTTGTTCACTGGGTGCGCACTGGATCAGTGCGGATCCGCTGATTCATGACCAGGCCGTTGCCCTGATTTCTCACCTGCCCGTGATGGTGAGCGCTGCACTGCTGCGCGTTCTTGGAGAGGAGCGGGACCCGCGTGTGCGAGACCTGGCCCGTCAGCTGGCCTCCAGCGGTTTTGCGGATACGACCCGTGTCGGTGGGGGCAATCCAGCCCTGGGAACTGCGATGGCCAGCCGCAACACAACGGCCTTGCTGAAAGCTCTCGCCGCCTATCGATGGAGCCTCGAGCAACTGGAGGAGGCCATCCTGAATGGCCACTGGGCTCAACTCGAGCAGGAGCTAGAGAAAACCCGTGCCCTGCGCCCCAGTTTCCTGGAGCCCCCCTCGGATGCGGCTATGCGGCAAGACTGAGGCTCCGGCCACGTGCAGCCATCAGTTGCCTGCACGCCATCAGCGCTGAAAGGCTGACACCGGCCGTCCCTTCCCCGGGATGAATCGAATCACCGCACAGCCAGAGCTGGGGAATGGGTGTGCGGCTTGCGAGTCCAAAGGGTCCGAAGCGAGCTGGACTCTGCCCCAAGCCGCCGACCACGCCATTGGGTCGACCGGTCCAGTAAGCAAACCCTCTCGGTGTCGCCAGTTCCTGATGCAGCCAGGCGTCATCGGGCAGGTTGAGGGCGGTGTTCAGTTCACGTCGAATCGAATCCTGAAGCTCCTGTTTGCGTTGCTGGTAGTCCGTCTCATCCAGGTCGTGCCAACCCTCCGGTGAGGTGAAGACGCTGGCAATCACCGTGGCCTGTCCCTCGGGAGCTCGACCATCTCCGTCATGGCTCACCGACAGGAAGAGTGAGCCGGGGGAGTTCCCATCACGCTGCAGATGGCCTGGACATTCATCCGGCAGGTGGTGACGTTCGAGAGCTCCGTAGAACACCAGCGCTCCACTGGGTGCCTTCAGTGTTTCGAGATGGTTGCGGTAGTCGTCGGGCATCTGTCGTCGGTCGGGAATCAGGCCCGGCAGGCACTGCGGCGGGAGGCTGCAGATGATCTCGCTGGCCTTCAGGCGCTGCTGCGTTTTGGCAGGAGCATCAACCGTGACGGACCATCCGGGTTGATCGCTGTCACGCTCAAGCTTGAGAGCGCGATGGCGCAGAAGCACACGCCCACCATCGCGCGCGAGCGCGCATGCCAGATGATCACTGAGACTCTGCATTGAGCCCTGCAGGTGCCAGAGACCAAGTGGGGCCTGGCACATCTGCAGGACAGTCGCTCCATACAGCGCCGCGGTGCGCTCGCTGGGTTGCTGTGAGTACAGCCGAAGCTGCAGGTCGAGGAAGCGACGCAACCGATCGTTCCCACCACATCCGCTGAGAGTCATCAGGTCGGCGACCGTCAGCAGGCTCAGGGGGGCACAGGCGAGATTTCCGGGGGTCAGAGCGGACAGGGTGCGACCGAGATCCCAACCGGTTCGAACCGGCAGCACGGGGTCTGCTGAAGCGAACTTCCAGTTCTGGCGGTGAATCCAGCTGCAGAGCTGCCAGAAGCGTTCGCTGCCGGGAAACTGCTGGTTGCGTTCCTGGCGCCAGCGTTCGGGATCGTGCCAGAGATGCACAGGCGGAGAGCCGTCATTGAGGTCCACCACACAGCCAGGGTCCAGGCGCGCTGCGTCGGGAGGGCTGATGTTCAGGTGCTGAAAAAGCCTTGCATGACTGCCGCCAGGTTCCAGACCCGCCACCTGTGTGGCACCAACATCAAAGGTGTAGGGACCTCTTCGGAACGTTCCGGCGCAGCCGCCAAGCTGGTGATGCGCCTCCAGCAGCGTGACGCTCAATCCTTCATGGGCGAGCAGTGCAGCGGCGGTGAGACCGGCAATGCCCCCACCGATCACGATCACGTCCTGGACTGATTCCATCGCGGCATGCTGGCAGCAGAGTTCGATCAGCGTGGATGCGTGATCAGCTGCAACGGGCACTGGCGAAAGCTCCTGGGTTGCTCCAGGGACAGCGGGTGGTTGGCCTGAGCAGTGTGGGCGGCGGCAGTGTGGGATCCAGCTGGCGGGTGAGCCTCAGCGATGGTCAGGCTCTTTTCGTGAAGATGGCCTGTGACGCCAACCTGCAGGCTGAACAGGCCGGTCTGCAGGCGTTGCGCCGATGGGCCGATCTCTCTCTGCTCGAAGTGCCCCAGGTGCTTGGCTGTCTTCCCCTGGGTGAGCAGTCAGCCCTGGTGATGGCCTGGTGGGATCTGAGCAGTGGTGATCAGTTCTCTCTGGGCCGGGGGCTGGCGCGGCTGCATCGTCTGTCGTTCGCGGAAGGACCAGGCCGTTTCGGCTGGGATCAGGATGGTTTCATCGGCCTGGGACCGCAGCCTTCCGGCTGGCGCGAGAGCTGGGGTGAAGCATTCACCCAGCTGAGGCTTCATCCCCAGCTGTGTCTTGCCCGGCAGTGGGGGCTGGATGCGCAGGACTGGGAGCCACTGCTTGAGTCGATTGCCGAATGGCTCAATCGTCATAACCCTGAGCCCTGTCTGGTGCATGGCGATCTCTGGGCTGGTAACGCTTCAGTGCTGGCTGATGGTCGCGGGCTGTTGATTGATCCCGCCAGCTGGTGGGCCGATCGTGAGGTGGATCTGGCGATGACTCAGCTGTTCGGGGGCTTCTCCCGTCGATTTGTGGAGGGTTACAGCAGTGAATGGCCTTTGCCGGCGGGAGCAGAACAACGAACTGAGCTGCTGAATCTTTATCACCTGTTGAATCACGCCAACCTGTTCGGCGGTGGCTATCAACAGCAAAGCCGCAGGATCCTCAAGGACCTGCGGCTGATGTTGCTCTGAGAGTTGAACGGCCAGTGGCTGCCGAGGAGGCTCAGCCCAAGTACTCCTGGCGGAGTGTTTGGATGCGGGTCACCAGGGCGTTGCGCTTGTCGCTGGTGGTGAGATTCTTCCAGCTCCATTGACCGACGACCACAACGCCAAGCAGTTCCAGCAGGCCCGGCACCACCGGCAGCAGGTTGATCGTGTCGAGAATTCCCTTGATCAGGATCTGGGCAACGATCACCGCGGCGAAGATGCCCACAACCTTGCCGATGCGCCCAGCCTGGCTCCAGTCGACCTTGTCAAGAGTTTCGTTCACCTTGCCAAGGATGTCTTTGTATCGCTCGGCGAATGCGACGTTGTCGCCAGCAGCGGTTTCAGTCGACTGCGTAGTGGTTTCGTCGCTCATGACGCCTAGGCTGGGAACTAATACCCCGCGACGATATCGGCAAGCTCACTGGAATGCCATGCCGGCTCTGTATCGATCTCGATTGTCTGATGATTCTCAGGAGCTCTCTTGGGGCCGTTGCACCGGAAGAAGGTTGTGCATTGCTGCTGGGGGAGTTGAAGCCTGAAATCACCGTGCGCATGGTGTGGCCCTGCTGCAATGTCTGGCATCCAGGATTTGCAGGGCTCAGCGACTCGATCGAGTTGACTGGCGACCACGAACAGGTCTCCCGCGATCGGCGATCACGGTTTGCGCTCGATCCTCGTGAGCAGATCGCGGCGCAACGATGGTCGCGCCAAAGAGGCCTGCGGGTTCTCGGTAGTGCCCATTCCCATCCAGGGGGACAACCGGTCCCCAGTGCACTGGACAGGCAGTGGGCCGCTGCCGAGACGGTCATGGTGATTGATGGCGGTGCCGCCGGCGTCGGTGCCTGGTGGCTGCACGGGCCGCTCGGCAGGCATGTCAGGGCTCTCCCGATCGAAATCTACGGCGATTCGGTTTTGGGAGACACTGAGAATTCGTGTCCTGATGGCCAGTCCCTGCTTCTGCAATGACAGAACAACTGCCAGATGCCGATCTGAGTTCGGCGGAGCGGGGGCGTTACGCCCGTCATCTCACTCTCCCCGAACTGGGGGTCACCGGTCAGCAGCGTTTGAAAACAGCATCGGTGCTGTGTGTGGGAGCAGGGGGTCTTGGCTCTCCTCTGCTGCTGTACCTGGCCGCGGCCGGTATCGGTCGCATCGGGATCGTCGATGACGACAGCGTGGAGGTGTCCAACCTCCAGAGGCAGGTGATTCATGGTGAGAGGACCATCGGCCAGCCCAAGACGGGCTCAGCTCGCCAGAGGCTTCTGGATCTCAATTCCCATTGCTGTGTTGAGGAGCATGCCAACCGGCTCACAACAGCCAATGCCATCGAGCTGATCGAGGCCCATGACCTGGTGGTGGATGGATCTGACAACTTCCCCACCCGCTATCTGATCAACGACGTCTGCGCGTTGTTGAACAAGCCTTGGGTGTACGGATCGGTTCAGCGCTTTGAAGGGCAGGTCAGCGTTTTCAACAAGGGTCCCCAGTCACCGGATTACCGCGATCTGGTGCCGGAGCCGCCTCCGCCTGGTCTGGTGCCTTCGTGTGCCGATGGAGGTGTTGTTGGCGTGATGCCGGGGTTGATCGGTTTGATCCAGGCCACGGAAACCATCAAGTTGATCACGGGTATCGGAGAATCTCTTGACGGCAGGCTGCTGCTTGTGGACGGCCTGGCCATGCGCTTCCGTGAGCTGCATCTGAAGCGCCGACCGACCCGTGATCCCATTACAGCCCTGATTGACTATGAGGCGTTCTGTCGCGTCGGCGGCTCTGGCCGTCATGAGGAGGTGTCGAGCGTGAAAAGCATTTCCGTGAAGGAGCTCAGCGCACTGTTGGATGAGGCAGGGGCGTTGGTGTTGATCGATGTGCGGAATCCATCAGAGGCCGACATCGCGGTGATTCCCGGGGCGCAACTGGTTCCGCTCGCAAGAATCGAGAGTGGAGAGGGGATTGAGGAGATTCGCGGTCTTGCCGGCACCCGTCCGATTTATGTCCACTGCAAGTTGGGAGGCCGTTCCGCGCGAGCGGTGGAGCTGCTTGCCCAGCAAGGTCTCGAAGCCACCAATGTGTCGGGTGGCATTGACGCCTGGTCGCAGGAGGTGGACGCTGCTGTTCCCCGTTACTGAGCTGCGCCCGAATTCTTCACGGGTGTCTTTGCCTGGGTCAGGACATCAGTAGTCAACACCGCGCTTGAGGTCGACACCCTGTTCGGCGTAGTGCTTGTGGCAGACCATCTCCGAATGGACACTCGCCAGATCGAAGTAGGCCGGTGGGTTTTTGCAGCGGCCCGTGATGATCACCTCGGTCTCTGAGGGTTTGCGGACCAGGGCCTGCACGATCGGTTCGACAGGCAGAAGTTCCAGATCCACGGTGGGATTGAGTTCGTCAAGAATGACAGTTTTGTAGAGGCCACTGGCGATGGCTGCTCGGGCAATCTCCCAGGCGCGCTCGGCTTCCACGTAGTCGATCGGTTCCTGTTGACCTCGCCAAACGATCGCGTCCCGTCCGGAACGAAGGTGGTCCACCAGATGCGGATAGCTCTCGCGCAGAGCAGCAATCGCAGCATCTTCGGTGTAGCCGTTGCCGCCTTTGAGCCATTGCAGGATCAACACGCGATGGCTTTTGTCCTGACTGATGCCGCGCCCGATCGCTTGGAGACCCTTTCCCAGAGCGCTGGTCGATTTCCCTTTGCCTTCTCCGGTGTAGATCTCGATTCCGCCTGGTGAGGGAAATGGAAGCAGCGAATCGTCCTTGGGATCGATCCTCCTGTGGGCGCGCATTTCAGAGTGCAGATCAGCGATCTGAATCAATGGCTGGGGTGCAGCTCGGCCGGTGACGATGATTTCCATGCCCTCCGGACGTGCCGAGAGGGTCTTCACCACATCATTGATGTCGAGCAGCCCGAGATCGAGCACAGGGTTCAGCTCGTCCAGAACCACAACGGAGTACAGAGCGCTGGCGATGGCACCGCGGGCGATATCCCACCCTCTCTGGGCTTCCTGCTGGTCGAATTTGGTTGCTTCATCGGCGTTGAAATAGTCAGCACGACCTGTTCTGACCTGATCGATGAGGTGAGGAAATCCCTGTTGAAGTGCCTCGATCGCGGCATCTTCGTCGTAGGCCCGGCCCGGTCCTTTGAGGAAGCGCAGAAGCAGGACCCTGGTTCGGCGCTGTTCGCAGATGCCGAGACCGATGGTGCGCAGAACGACGCCTAGAGCTGCCTGGCTTTTGCCTTTGCCTTCTCCGTCATAGACATGAAGCTGACCGAGGCTGCGCTCCCGACTGTCTGCAGCCGTGACGATGCCGATACCTGGGTTGTTGCGGCGACGAGCTCCGCTGGAGCTATCGGATGACCGGACTGCGTCCATCGTCAGTTTTTGGATGGCGCTTCTTACGATCGGAGCATACCGAGATTCGCGCTTTCAGCAGTGGCTTTCGAGACCTTCCGCCTGCTGGAGCCTCTCTCGATCGAAGACGAGCAGCGGCTTGAGCAGCTTCGCACTTGGATCCTTCGATGCGAACGGGTGTTCGTGGCTTATTCCGGAGGGGTGGACAGCACCTTGGTGGCTGCGATCGCCCGCGAGCAGCTCGGTGATCGAGCATGCGCCATCACCGGAGTCTCTCCTTCCCTGGCGCCCCATCTGCTGGCAGAGGCTCGCCAGCAGGCGCATTGGCTGGACATCCAACATCGCGAAGTGGAAACCCGCGAGCTTGAAGACCCCGCCTACAGCAGCAACCCCAGGGATCGCTGTTACGCCTGCAAACGCGAACTGCACAGCCACCTCGCACCCATTGCCGAGGCAGCTCAAGGGTCGCGGGTGCTGGATGGTGTGAATCTCGACGACCTCGGCGATCATCGCCCTGGGCTCGAGGCGGCCAGTGAAGCCGGCGTGGGCTCTCCCCTGGCAGATCTGCAGATCGATAAGTCCTGTGTGAGGCGCCTGTCAAGAGCACTGGGATTTCCTTGGTGGGATAAGCCAGCTCAGCCTTGTCTTGCATCGCGGTTTCCCTATGGAGAGGCGATCAGCCATGACCGCCTGAGACAGGTCGGTCAGGCTGAGGCCTGGCTGATCGAACGGGGGTTCGCTCGTGTGAGGGTCCGCTCCCAGGGACTCTCGGCACGGATCGAAATTCCTCAGGAGCGGCTTGCGGAACTGCTGGCTCCTGAGCTCAGACAGGATCTGGTTCTGGCCATGCTCGAACTGGGATTCACCAGTGTGAGCCTCGACCTTGAGGGCCTGGTGAGCGGCAAACTCAACCGGGTCTGATCCGGTTGAGGGAGTTCTAGCCGGCCTGGACGGTCGGGGTTCGTTGGGCTTCAGCCACTGCAGCGGGCGTCTCACGCAGAAAACTGCGCAGGGCATGCCTTGTCGCACCAAGCTCCGCCCGGAGATGTTCGCAGGCCGACTCAGGCATGGTGTGATCGCCGCAGGTGAACACATCAACAGCGGCGTATCCGTTTTCAGGCCAGGTGTGGATTGAGATGTGCGACTCAGCCAGAAGGGCGAGTCCGGTCACACCCTGTGGCTCGAATCGGTGGGGGATCAGGTTGAGAAGAGTGGCACCAGCACGTTTCGCTGCCGTCGTGATGGTGGTTCTCAGAAAGGCTTCGTCGTCGAGCTTGCGCTGATCGCAGCCATAGAGCTCAAGAATGCAATGTTTGCCCACCATGTCAGTCGCACTGGCCTGGTCGGCGCTGGGGGCTGCAACGGTTAAAGCGTCGTCCCATCCCGGGTTGGGATGCAGGCATGACAAGGTCTGCTCCATCAGGGCATCGAGTCAAAGGGCTCCAGACCCTAGCTTTTTCTCATCCCGTTTCTCAAGTGATCAGCGTTGAGAATCTGCGAGCGTTGGCGCCACCCCCCCTCGAAGGCGTCCAAATGTGTGGCGCTCACGAGGCATTGATGGGAATCACCCACGGCTTCCAGCAGGGCCAGCTGGCGGCGGGGATCCAGTTCAGCCAGCACGTCATCCAGCAACAGCAAAGGCGGATGGCCACTGAGCTCGCCCACCAATTCCAGCTCAGCCAGCTTGAGTGCCAGCACAACCGTGCGCTGCTGCCCGGCGGACCCGAATCGGCGCGCTGCAGTTCCATTCAGCATCAGATCGATTTCGTCGCGATGGGGTCCCACCCTGCAGCTGCCCAGCCTCTCCTCTTCCGGTCGCTGACGGCGCAGCTGTTCCTCGATTGACAGTCTCCAGGGCTCCTCGGCTTCCTCCCCTTCGAGCAAGCTCCCCGGGGTGTAACGCAGCTCCAGTTGTTCATGGCCCTGGCTGAGATGTTGCTGCCAGGCAGCGGCAAGGGGTTCCAGTCGAGCCAGTGCGCGGCGGCGGCGGCGATGAATGCGTGTGCAGACCAGTGCCATCTGGGTGTCGAAGCTGTCCAGCAGCATCTGCTGTTCCAGCGATGTGGCCAGACCTCCTCGTCTCCAGAACTGGCTGCGTTGTCGCAGCAGACGGTTGTAGCGCCCGATCAGGTCGCCGTAGACCGGCTCCAGCTGCAAGACCACCCGGTCCAGCCACTGGCGCCTCAGGGCGGGCTCCCCACGCACCAGATGCAAATCCAGCGCGCTGAATCCGACACAGCGCAGGGGCCCGATCAGATCCATCTGACGCTGCAGCACCTTGCCGTTACGACGTGCCTGTCGTCCCCCGCGTCGTCGCAGTTCGAGCTCCACGACATCCTCATCCACGCAGGTGGCCCTGAGCAGGGCGCGGGAGGCATCCCAGTGGATCAGGTCCGCATCCTGACTCGACCGATGGGAGCGAAGGCTGCCCAGCAGTTCCACTGATTCGAGCAGGTTGGATTTCCCAACGCCGTTGCTGCCGATCACCAGCAGGCGGGGCGCATCAATCTCCAGCTGCAGATGGCAGTGGTTGCGGAACTCCTGCAGTTCGAGCCGGAGAAGCCGAATCGGTCCGGGTGCGGTGTGTGGCTAAGGTAACTGGGTAGCGGTTGTTCTCCCAGCCGCCGCGGGGGCATGTAGCTCAGTTGGATAGAGCATCAGATTCCGGTTCTGAGGGTCGGGGGTTCGAGTCCCTCCATGCTCGTGTTCAGAAAGATCGACCGTTCATCGGAGCCGTAGACCCATGGCCCTGATGCCTCCTGGGTCGAGGATGAATCCGCGTGATTTGAGTGCGTCCAGCGCCTGAGCCGGTGCGGCAATGGAAATGCTGCATCCCGGCAGATCTCTGCGCAGGCACGCCAGCGAACGGTGAACCAGCACCGACAGCAGTTGGGATTGATCTGGGCCTGAAGCGGCTGCCAGATTCCAGAGATTGGCATTGAGCGCCTGGTCGCTCGTGGCTCTCACGAAGCCCACAAGCCGCTGCTCCTGGATGTCGAGAATGCTCAGGTGCCAGATACTGCGCTGCAGGGCGAGCGGCCAGCGTTCCACGGGATGGGGTTGATCGCCGCAGTCCTCGAGCAGGGCATTGATGCTGGCTCCGTCAGGCACGAACTCCATGCTGGCGCTGTAGCGCTCCGGAAGTCGTGGAACGGCGGCCTGTTGACGAAAGGGAAGCAGTGCCACTCAACCGGTGTTGCGCATGCCGGCTGCGATGCCGTTGATGGTCAGCAGGGCACCCCGCAGCAGCTCACTGCGGCTGTAGGTCCGCCCGTCGCCGTCGCTCGGAAACTCGCTCATGGGCGGCTGACGGTTCTGATCACGCAGACGTTTGAGCAGGGCGACCTGCAGGAACCCCAGCGGGACGATGGTGCGATTGCGCAGGTTCACCGACAGCTGCAGTGCGGGGTCGGCATCCAGCAACCTGTCCTGTCTGGTGATCTCCAGCACGAGGCGACGGGTGAGTGTGTACTCATCGGCGATCGTCGTGTAGATGCGCTCAAAGGCGTCGCGATGGCTCGAGCTGCCAAGGCTGGTGACGTAATGGCGGGCCAAATCCAGGTCCACCTTGGAGAGAGTCATCTCCACTTTGGAGATCAGCATCCGGAAGAAAGGCCAGCGCTGGTGCAGGGTGCGCAGCAAGGTCATCTGGTCTGGATCCGCTTGCAGTTCCTCACTGAGAGCTGTTCCTACGCCGAACCAGCTGGGCAGCAGGAAACGGCTCTGGGTCCAGCCGAACACCCAGGGAATGGCTCGGAGGCTGGAGAGATCCCTCGCACCCGATTTGCGCCGCGCCGGTCGACTGGAGATCTGCAGTTTGCTGATCTCCTCAATCGGAGTCACCTGTTCGAAGAAGGCCACCAAGTCGGGATTGTCATGCACCAGGGCCCGGTAGTGACGGCGTGAGCATTTCGCCAGCCGGGCCATCAGGTCATTCCAGCTCGGGGTGGCGTCAAGCTGATTGGTCACCAGGCTGTTCTGCACCACGGCTGTGGTGACCGTTTCAAGGTTGTAGAGAGCCAGCTCAGGCAGGCTGTACTTCGAAGCCAGCACTTCGCCCTGCTCGGTGATCTTGATCCTTCCTTGAAGCGTGCCGCTTGGCTGGGCCAGGATCGCCTGGTAAGCGGGACCACCACCTCTTCCCACGGAACCGCCACGGCCGTGGAAAAGACGCAGTGCCACTCCATGACGGGCGGCCAGATCCTGAAGCGCAATCTGAGCTTTGTGAATCTCCCAGTTGCTGGACAGGAACCCTGAATCCTTGTTGCTGTCGGAATAACCGAGCATCAGTTCCTGCAATGGAAGCCCCTGGCTGCCCACGCGTGGTAACAGATTTCTGTAGAGCGGTGTCTTGAACAGCTCTTCCATCACTTCAGGCGCTCGCTGAAGGTCTTCAACCGTTTCGAACAGGGGTACAACCAGCAGATCGGCATGGCCGGCAGAGGGATCCACCAGGCCTGCTTCCTTGGCCAGCAGCAGCACCTCCAGCAAGTCGGAGACGCTGTGACTCATGGAGATCACGTAGGTGCGACAGATTCGGCTGCCGAACTCGTCCTGAAGGCGATGCAGCATCCGGAACACATCCACGGTTTCCGCTGTGGTGGCTGACCAATCAACCGCTGGGGGAATCAGCGGCCGCCGCGTCTGGAGTTCCTGCAGCAACCAGTTCACCCGCTCCTGCTCATTCAGGTCTCCATAGGCCTGATCTGGATTCAGGTAGCGACTGAGTTCATCGAGCGCGTCACTGTGGCGTGTGCTCTCCTGACGGATGTCAAGACCGGCAAGGGAGAAGCCGTAGATGTGAACCTGCGTGAGCAGGGTGTCGAGGGGCTCGCAGGTGAGATCGGTGCTCACCAAGCTTGTGCGGATCAGCTCAAGATCACTGCGGAACTCGGCAACCGAGCCGTAGTGAAGAGCTTCGTTCGGCTGACTGTCGGGAGTGCAGGCTTGCAGGCTTTCCGCGGGAGCTCTCCAGCCGGCATCTGCCAGCTGGTCGTTGCGCAGCTGTGTCAGACGCAGTCGTTCGAGCATGAAGCTCATCTTCAGGCGGTAGGGCTCAAGGCGGTATCGGGTGGCTCGCTCTTCATAAACCTCCGGGAAACGAAACCGATCCATCTCCAGGGATTCGAGCAGCGGTGCGCTCACCTGACTCCACTGCATGGAGATGCTGAGCTGGTCGCGCAGGCTCTGGACAGCACTGATGTATCGGTCCAGCATCAGCTGACGCTGGTAACAGGCTGTACGCCATGTGATGTCTGTGGTGACGGAGGGGTTGCCATCACGATCGGATCCAACCCAGGAGCCGAACGTGCAGAACGATGACGGAGGCAGCTGGACGTCGGGATAGCTGCCCGCCAGGGCCGTGGTGAGTCGTCGACGCAGCTGCGGCATCGCATCGAACAGCACCTGCTGGAAGTAGTGCAGGGCGTAATCGACCTCATCGAGCACCGAGGGCTTGAACTGGTGCAGTTCGTCCGTCCGCCACCAGAGACGGATCTCCTCCTCGAGCTGAAGACGGATGCCAGCGGCCTCACGCGGACTGGTCTCGGATGCCGCCTCGAGCTGTTGCAGGAGACTGGCAACTCTTCTCTGCTTGTGTCTCACCGTGTGGCGGACGATTTCGGTGGGATGAGCTGTGAAGACGAGTCGGATGTCGAGCTCCTGGAGGAGGGTCTCCAGCTGAGCGGGTGGCACGTTCAGGCGCCTGAGACGCTCGAACAGTTCGCTGAAAGTGGCGGGTTCCGTCTGGGTCGCCAGTGGCGGTGCGAAGGGATCGACCTGCTCGGCCAGCTCCTGTGAGCGAATGATGCTCTCCAGATAGCTGTCTTCCTCGATGCGCTGCTCGAGGATGTTCACGAGCTGGAAGTAAAGGGAGAAGGCTCTGGCGGCTGCGATCGCTTCCGAAAGGTCCATATCCCGGATCAAGGAGACCACGGAATCCGAGCTGACGTCGCTGGGTTCGGGGACGGCCGGATCACTGAGCTGCTTCATTCGCAGCAGGCGCTCAGCCTGTTCTGCGGGACATTCGCTGCGCAGCACGGTTTGCCAGAGATCCTCCACCAGAGCAAGGCGCTGCTGCAGCAGGTGGCCGTTGCCAGATGTCTCCTGAACCGCAGCCCTGGGCTGATCGCTCGCAGGAATCATTGCGGGGGAGGAGGACATTGAGAGTGGGTCGGGATCTGGAGTCGTCATGATCATCCCAAAGTGCGTTCGGCTGGAGTGCGAACACCACGCATCTCCTCCTCCCGCATGGCTGTGATGCTTTCGCGCAGAACCGACTCGATGCTTGCCCCGGCGTCGATGCCCTGAAGCCAGCGCATGGCCTGATTGCCGTCTTTCAACACCGCTGCAAGAGGATTCAGTTGCTGCTGCAGTCCCAGTTCCTGAGCCAGCGGTGTCACGCTGTCGATCAGGTGCTCCAGCCAGTCTCTGCAGGAGCGTTCGCGTCCGTCTCGCCAGTTGTGCAGAGTGGCCTCGAGACTGGATCGGGCTGCGGCGCGGTCGTTGCTCATGCTCAGCTCTTCCAGCTGCTGCAGAGTCAGTGCACTGCTGCGCAGTGGGTCGTGCTGCTCCGGTTCTCGCAAGACCTGCTGCACCCTCAGCTCCAGCAGGGTGGTCACGGCGATGAGCACCTCGGGGTCGGTGATCAGATCGCAGATGCGCAGCTCGATCCGATTCAGTTGGTGAGGACGCTCCGGTCCGTTAGGTCGCACAGAGGTCCAGAGGTGTCTGACGTTGTGCATGGTTCCGGCCTGAATCTGCTGATTCGTCCAGGTGATGAAGTGCTCGTGATCGACGAACAGAGGAACACGGGCCGGCGTCAGTGGGAACTGGAGCCAGCGCTGGGAATGCGCTCCGGTGACCCGCCCGTTGAGGAAGGGTGAGCTTGCACTCAGGGAGAGCAACAGAGCTGCTTCGCAGCGCACGAGACGCAGTGCGGCGAAGAGATCAGCAGGATTGTCAATCCCCAGGTTGATGTGGATGCTTGCTGTCACCACGGCTGTGCCGTAGGTGGTTTCGATCAGGGAGTGATACGGATTGTCAGGGTCTGAACGCTCAAAACGATTGGTGTCACCAAGACTGAGAGTGCTGCCTGGCAAGAGGGTGAGATCCTGCTCAATCAGCCAGCGACGAAGCACGCGGCGAGGTGCCAGCAAGGCCTCTGCAATCCCGTCGTAATCCGCCTGGGGATCGGTCACATATTCGAGATTGCGATGATCCGGTTCGGTGACGAAGCCCTGCAGTTCCCGCTTGGCACGCGCTGCGATTCCAACATTGCGGCCATCG
>MDTA01028842.1_pt1 | contig 16792 bp, 16 predicted proteins | sample 811151 | NCBI WGS metagenome assembly MDTA01 (sample SAMN05326648, study PRJNA326480) | marine metagenome | isolation source: seawater | place: Indian Ocean: South | collected 2010 | reverse complement strand
GAGGAATTTTTGATAAACTTTAATTAATTTTAAAATTAAAAACTTCATAGCATTACTGTTTAAATTTGCTCCAAAGATAGTCTAAATCTTTACTTATGCCTTTGTCTTTTATAGGTAGCTTCTTTTTAACAAACACAACATAATCCTTTTTTTGTAATTCTAAAACCTTAGAACTAAAACTACCTTTAATTTTTCTTTTTATTTTATTCCTTGTAACAGCCAATCGTATATCCTTTTTTCTAATAGCAACACCTATTCTAGAGTGTTCCAAAGAGTTTTCTTTAGACAATATAAGAAAATTATCAGTTGAGTATTTTTTGTCTGGAGAAGAAAAGATTTCAGAAAAACCTTCTTTAGAGGGAATGGAGCGCTTTAACCCCATCTCAACTATACCGTCAAGGAGGCCCTTCCCTTCCTTCTTCTGTTATTCAGAACCTTTCTGCCGCCCAGAGTTACTCTTCTGGCCCTAAAGCCGTGGGTTCTGGCTCGTTTTATTTTGCTCGGTTGGTAGGTTCTTTTCATAACTTTTCTCTATAGAACAACAAGGATGCGCATAATAGAGTTTTTAATAAGAATTAACAAGCAAAACATTGCAACAATATATCAACAAGTTATCCACAGAAAAAATCTGTGGTTATACTGTGGATAAGTGTGTTAATTTATATATAATCAGTCTGATGACAGAACTACATTTTTGGGGAGAGTGCAAAAAAACTCTTGAAAAGGATCTAACGGTTGAAGAGTATTCTACCTGGATAGCACCACTAATGCTAGAGGAAAATAATGGCACAAACCCCCTGTCTTACAGTGTTTTAGCGCCTAACAAGTTTATATCTGATTGGGTTGAGGACAACTATGGAACAACCATTAAAGAGAGGCTGTCTGCAATAACAAGTAATAGAGAACTTAATTTACAGTTTGAAATTTATGCAGATAAGGCTTACGAGAATGTTAAAGAAAAAAACCTTCCTGCCAATGAGCCCAGTCAAAACTCAACCAAGACAAAAAAAACTAATCTAATCCAAGAATTCACATTTGACACATTTGTAGAAGGAAAATCAAATCATATCGCGTTGGCCGCCTCTAGACAGATAGGAGGAGGATTAAAAAACTCCTATAACCCTCTTTTTATATATGGGGGAGTTGGGTTAGGTAAAACACACCTTATGCATGCGGTTGGTAACGAACTATTATCAAAAGATCCAAGCAAAAAAATAGCCTATGTTCATTCTGAGAAGTTTGTGAGTGATATGGTGAAATCACTGCAATTAGGAGCAATTAGTGAATTTAAACAATATTATAGATCCTTAGACGCGCTGCTTATTGATGACATTCAGTTTTTTGCAAAAAAAGAACAATCACAAGAAGAGCTTTTCCATACGTTCAACTCGCTATTAGAAAAGGGGAGTCAAATGATATTAACTTGCGACAGGTATCCAAAAGAAATAGACGGACTGGAAGATCGATTAAAATCAAGATTAGGTTGGGGCTTGCCAGTGGTAATAGAGCCACCTGAGCTAGAAACAAGGGTGGCAATTCTTTTAAGTAAAGCCCAATCATTAAATCATGCACTAGATGAAGAATCCGCCTTTTTCATTGCACAAAAGGTAAGATCTAATGTTAGGGAGCTTGAAGGAGCACTTAAAAGGGTCGTAGCTAATTCTAATTTTACAGGTAGAGAGATAACAGTTGACCTTATAAAAGACTCTCTTAAGGACCTTTTAGCTATTCAGGCCAGACAGGTAAGTGTAGACAATATTCAAAAAACAACAGCAGAGTATTACAACATAAAATTAAGCGATTTATTGTCTAAGAGAAGAAGTAGGTCTGTGGCCAGGCCAAGACAAATGGCCATGTTCTTAGCTAAGGAGTTAACAAATTATAGTCTACCAGAAATTGGGGAATCATTTGGGGGCAGAGATCACACAACCGTTATACATGCTTGTAAAAAAATACAGGAACTTAGGAATTTTAATTTAGATATAGAGGAAGATTATAGAAAACTTCTCAGGGTTTTAACTATATAATTAACACAATGAAATTCACGGCTGAAAAATCACAAATTGTTGATTCATTACAAAATGCTGCAGCGGTTGCTGAACGCAGGCAAACAATACCTATATTAGCAAATCTAAGGCTAAAGGTAATTTCTGGCAAGCTTGAGGTCGCAGCAACGGATTTAGAAATACAAGTAAAGGCTTATTGTGAATTATTAAGCGTTGAGGAGGAGGGCGAAACAACAGTTTCAGCTAGAAAAATGTCTGAGCTCTGTAGGTCTTTACCTGATTCTGAAAATGTTAATTTTGAGCTAAAGGATGGCAAATTAACGGTTAGTTCTAAAAACTTTCATGGAGATTTTGCCACAATCTCAGCCGATGATTTTCCTGAATTAGAGGTAAATGAAGACCAAACCAACACTACAGTAATGTCTGGTGCGTTAAAAAGGATTCTTACAAAAACATCTTTTTCAATGGCCTCCCAAGACGTTCGCTATTATCTAAATGGACTTCTTTTAGAGCATTCCTCTGGTGAATTAAAAGGGGTGGCTACCGATGGGCATAGACTGGCTCTTTCTGTTTCAGAAACCAAAGGAGGAGGTCCAGAAATGAGGAATATCCTTCCAAGAAAAGCTGCTTTAGAGCTTGCTAAACTCCTTTCTCCTGATGAAACGCCCATAGAAATGCTTGTTGGTCCCACATATATAGGCATAAAAACAGATAATTTAAATTTCGCTTCTAAGCTAATAGATGGTAAGTATCCTGATTATGAAAAAGTATTTCCTTCTGGAGAACCACTACCAATGGTGGTTGGTAAAGAAACTCTTCAGTCTGCTCTTTCACGAGCCTCTGTGCTGTCTAATGAAAAATACAGAGGAGTCAGGTTTGAACTATCAAAAGGAGCACTAAAACTAACTGCGAACAACCCGGAACAGGAATCAGCAGAAGAAGTTTTGGAGGTAGATTACAATGGATCAGATCTAGAGGTAGGTTTTAATATTGGTTATCTAATCGACGTGCTTAGTTCTCTTGAAGAAGAAAGCGTCATGTTTGAATTTTATGGAGAAGATTCTAGTTGTGTAATAAAAGAACCTAGCTCTGAGAATGAGGTATACGTCATCATGCCAATGAGGCTTTAATGCCAATAAGCAGGGTCTATCTTGAAAATTTTAGACTTTTTAAGAAAAAAGATTTAACTTTTTCTGAACAAAAAAACTTTATACAGGGCCTCAATGGCTCAGGAAAAACTTCAATCCTAGAATCCATTGAAATGCTTTATAGCGGAAAGTCCTTTAGAACGCCTAAAAGCAAGGAATGCATAAACCACAAGTCTAGCTCATTTCAAATTTCTTTAAAAAGCTCGTATCTAGAAAATAAAGCAGTTATGAGAGGTTCTAATAAAATTAATGGTAGATTAAGTTTTTCTAGAAAACTTAATGAAAGAAGATCAAAGAAAGAGGCTATTTTCTTTCTTCAAACAGTTCTTGCCAAAAACCTTAGAATGATAGAAGGGGAGCCAGAGTTAAGAAGAGACCATATAAATAACTTAATGTTTCACGTGAAACCCGACTCTTATAAAAAATACCTTGATTACAATAAAACTCTTAAACAAAGAAATAGTTCTCTAAAACAAAAGTTAAACAGGTCTGAAATTTTAGTCTGGACAAAGCAGCTCGCAGCTTTGGGTGTAAGCTTAAGTAAAGATCAGCACGACTTCTTTAACAAGTTTAGAGATATGTTTATTCAAAGCTTGAAATTATTCGCAAATGATAAAAAACTAAAATTTTTGGACAATGCTGATGTTAGGCTTGTTAAGGGCTGGGAGCGCTCTAGATCTTTGCTTGATTGTTTGCAAGAATCTATCGAAAAAGACCTAGCCTTAGGTTATACAACTCAGGGGCCCCACAGAATGGATTGTTCGTATTATGTAAACGGAAAAAAGGCTTCCTCAATTTTATCTAGAGGTCAGCTTAAGATATTGATTTTATTAATATTTTTATTAAATCATGATCTTATAAACTCTTTTCTTGATAGTGATACAGTTTTGCTTATAGATGACCTTGGCTCAGAGTTAGATTTACAGAATTTAGAACTTGCTCTCAATGAAATCTCTAAGGCTCCAAACCAAATAATCTTAACGGGGGTACAGGGAGAAGATTTAGAAAAACTGGTATCAAATTTTAGTAATTTTAAAAGGATAAATTTATAAATTTATATTAAAATATGTAAATGCCAGCAAAGAAAAAAGCAGCAAAAACAAAAAGCCCCAAAGCCCCAAAGAAAGAACCAAAACAATCAGCAAAAAAAGCTTCCGCTAAATCTACAAATACCGCTACTAAAAAGAAAAAAGAAGATTCGTACGATTCTTCTAGCATAACGGTATTAAAGGGCCTTGAAGCCGTCAAAAAAAGGCCAGGGATGTATATTGGAGATACAGACGATGGCACAGGCCTCCACCATATGGTCTATGAAGTGGTTGATAATTCAATAGATGAAGCTTTGGCTGGCCATTGTGACGAAATAACTGTAAAAATTCTTTCAGATGATAGTGTTGTGGTTACTGATAACGGTAGAGGAATTCCCACGGATAAGCACGAAGAGGGAGTTTCTGCTGCAGAAGTAATTATGACCAAGTTACATGCAGGAGGAAAGTTTGACGACAATTCATATAAAGTTTCAGGAGGCTTGCATGGTGTTGGAGTTTCTGTTGTTAATGCTCTTTCTGAAGAATTAAAACTGACTATCCATAGGGGCGGCAAAACGCATGAACAGACCTATGCGGATGGAAAGCCAACAAGCAAGCTTAAAGTTACTGGCAAGACGGAGAAAACAGGCACAGAGGTTATGTTCGTTCCTTCCGTTACAACTTTTTCGAATATACTTTTTGATTACGAAGTCTTGGAGGCAAGACTTAGAGAGTTGTCGTTTTTAAACTCAGGTTTAAAAATAATTCTTGAAGACGAAAGAACGTCTAAGAAAAAAGAATTTATTCACAAAGGCGGATTAGCGGAATTTGTTGCATTTTTAAATAAAAAAAGAACCACCGTAAATTCAATTTTTCATTTTGTACAAGAATCCAAAGATGGAATTACTATTGAAGTTTCTTTGCAATGGAACGATGGCTATCAAGAAAACATACAATGCTATACAAATAATATAAAACAAAGAGACGGAGGCACTCACCTTGTAGGGTTTAGAACAGCGTTAACACGAACTTTGAATAACTACATGGATAGGGAGGGGATGAATAATAAGGAAAAGGTGTCCACATCAGGAGACGATGCGAGAGAAGGTTTGGTGGCTATTGTTTCTGTAAAAGTTCCAGATCCTAAATTTTCTTCACAAACAAAAGATAAGTTAGTCTCTTCAGAAGTCAGACCGGTTGTTGAGCAAGAAGTTTATAAAGCACTATCAGAGTTCTTATTAGAAAACCCAGCAGAAGCTAAATTAATAGCTACTAAAATTATTGAAGCCGCACGCGCCAGAGAGGCCGCCAGAAAGGCAAGAGAGCTAACGAGAAGAAAAGGTGCTTTTGAAGGAGGAGGGCTTCCAGGCAAGCTCTCTGATTGCCAGGAGAAAGATCCAGCTAAAAGTGAAATTTATTTAGTAGAGGGAGAGTCAGCTGGAGGATCTGCCAAACAAGGAAGGGATAGACATTTTCAGGCTATCCTTCCTCTAAAAGGCAAGATACTAAACGTTGAAAAGGCTCGATTAGATAAAGTACTTTCTTCTGAAGAAATAATTATTTTAATTACAGCTTTGGGTTGTGGAATAAAGGGCGAAGATTGGCAAGAGGAAAAGCTTAGGTATCACAGAATAATAATAATGACTGATGCTGATGTTGATGGCTCACATATTAGAACGTTATTGCTAACACTGTTCTATAGACAAATGCCGGAACTTATAGAGAAAGGATATATTTATATAGCTCAACCGCCATTATATAAACTAAAGAAAGGAAAGCAGGAGACTTATGTAAAAGATGATGCTGAGCTTCGAGAGCTTCTCGTAGCTGAGATTCTTGATGACGCTCAACTTGTTTTAAACAAGAAAGGAGAATCTATTAGTGGCGAGGCCTTGGGTAAATTTATTTCTCAGCATGAAAAAGTACAAGCGCTCGTCAAAGGCTTGACCCACAATTATCCAATAGAGCTCCTAGAGAGCGTGAAACATGTTGAAATATTAAAAGGGTTGGAAGACGATAAAGAAGTAAAAAAATGGTGTAAATTAATTGAGAAGTATTTAAATGAGAATGCTGAGCAAGGTTCTGCCTGGTCCGTTGCTGCCGAAAAAAATGAAGAGACTGGAACTATTGAACCAAGTGTAAAGCTTGTTAAGCATGGTACTTCTTCCTCTTGGTCATTGAATAAAGCTTTTTTTAGATCGAAGGCGTATAAAGACATTGCTGCTCATGGCGCAGATATGTCTGATTTGTTTACTAAAGAAAGTTACTTTGAGATTAATTCTAAAAAATTGCCAGTAGAAAATTTTGCTAATGCGCTGGAAGAGGTTCTTACAATCTCTGAGAGATCTTTTACCAAGTCTCGTTATAAAGGCCTTGGAGAGATGAATGCAGATCAGTTATGGGACACTACAATGAACCCCGACATGAGAATTCTAGGTCAGGTTAGTATAGAGGATGCGCAGGTTGCTGATGACCTTTTTCATGCTTTGATGGGAGATGAAGTAGAGCCCAGAAGAGACTTTATTGATGAAAATGCAAAGCTAGTTGTCAATCTTGACGTTTAATTTATAAGGTTTAGCTTTTGCTCAGTCCAAGTCCTTACTTCTTCAGCTGATTTTTTTGAATCCACAACTTCAAATGGTAGTCCTATATATAGCTTTATAGTTCCTGGCTGCTTTATAAATTTATGTGCTGGCCAGCAGTCACCTGAGTTGTGACAAACAGGAAGGACCCTAACTTTATTTCTTTTAGCCAACTCAAAACTGCTTCTTGCATAGGCTCCAACCTCTCCCGCCTTTACTCTAGTTCCTTCTGGAAATAGCAAGACAAACAATCCCTCTTTAAGCCTTTCAGAGCCCTCATCTAAAGTTTGCACTATGGCTTTTTTTGGCTTACTTCTATTAATAGCTATGGGCTTTAATAAGCTCATAGCCCACCCCCAAAGAGGAATATAAAGCAGTTCTTTCTTTAATAAAGTACATAAAGGATGAAACAAGTACTGCATTGAAAAAGTTTCCCATTGACCTTGATGATTAGAGACTATGACACATGGTTCATTAGGAATATTCTTTTCACCTTCGATTATTAATTCAATTTTACAAGTTACATAAAGAAACCAATTAGCAAATCTGGGCCAAATAGAAAAAAATTTTAACCGACTATTTAATGACATGAATGGTCCAAATAAACACGCCAACAAACTTGCTAAAAAACCAGAACAAATATATCCAATGTAAAAAATAAAAGATCTCAAGAAGCTCATTTAGATATCTTGCATTAGGATGTAATTAACAGCACCATTTAAGTTGTCGAAGCATTGTTCTGTAGGTGGGCTATTCTTCGTTCCAAAAACCTTTTCGCCGTACCCACCCTTCTTAATTAGCAATGGAATACAGCCAAAATTTCTCCCCGCTGTTATGTCCGAGTCTTTATCGCCTACAAAATATTTTCCTTTTAAGGATACTTGTAATTCCTGCTCTATTTCTATTAATAGGCCTACTTCAGGTTTTCTGCACTTACAATTTGTCTCAGGTGCGTGCGGGCAATAGGCTATATAGTCTATTTGGCCTCCAAGCTTAGATAGCAGATCAATCATATGGTCATGCACTTTTTTTAGTTCTGCTTCAGAAATAATTTTCTTTTCAATGCAGGCTTGGTTGGTCGCAATAGCTACTTTATATCCGTTTTGAGTCAGTCTGGCTATGGCCTCGAGGCTACCCTCAATAGCTTCAAACTCTTTTGGGCTTGTGACGTAAGTCATTAGATCAACATTAACAACGCCGTCTCTATCTAATATAACTAATTTTTCGTCCTTCAAAGCTTACTTCAATTATTTAGAGCATTCTTAAAATAATCAGAAATAGATTTTTTTTCTAATCTTTCTTGCTTCATTGTATCTCTATCTCTTATGGTAACAGTTCCATCTTCAAGAGATTGAAAGTCTACAGTTATGCACATTGGCGTTCCAATCTCATCATGTTTTCTGTAGCTTTTTCCAATATTGCCCGAATTTTCCAGTAGAACCCTTCCAAGAGCAAGGCTTTGAAGTTCATTTTTAATATCTTTTGCCCTTTCAACCAGGTCTTTATTATTCCTTTTGAGGGGTATAACAGCTGCTTTTATGGGGGCAAGGTGTGGTTTTAGGCGTAAAACTGTCCTTTCCTTTCCATCTTTAAGTTTTTCAACATTATAAGCCTCATTTAAAATGGCTAAAAATCCTCTTTCAACTCCAGCTGAAGGCTCAATAACATAAGGGACAAACCAATCTCCGGTTTTTGTATCTTGAATTGCAAGTTTTGCGTTAGAGTGAGTATTTACATCTACTTTTGCTGTTAAATTAAGTTCAGATTGTTCTCTAGAATGTGATCCTAAGTCAAAATCTGTCCTATTTGCTATACCTTCAAGCTCCTCAAGGCCGTGTGGGAACTTATACATAATATCTACAGTTGCTTTAGAATAATGAGCTAATTCTTCACTAGGTACATGATACAGTTCAATGCTTTCCTTGCTTACCCCTTGATTCTCCCACCACTTTAGTCTCAGGTCGGTCCATTCTTTATGCCACTTTTCGTCTTCTCCCGGTTTTACAAAGAATTCTAGTTCCATCTGCTCAAATTCACGAACCCGAAATATAAAATTTCTAGGGGTGATTTCATTTCTAAATGCTTTACCCATTTGAGCAATACCAAACGGAAGAGAGTGTGGAGTAGAATCTATTACGTTTTTAAAATTAGTAAAAATACTTTGTGCGGTCTCAGGTCTTAAATAGGCAAAAGAATCCCCATCTTCTATTGGGCCTACATTTGTTTTGAACATAAGATTAAAATGTCTAGGTTCAGTTAAATCTTCTTTTTTACAATAATCTGGTACTTGATCTGCTCTAAATCTTTCGCCGCAGGACTTGCAGTCCACCAAGGGATCTGTAAAAGTGTCCTCATGGCCAGAATATTTTAGAACAATAGGGCTTGTTAAAATTGATGAGTCTATGCCTTCTATATCATCTCTTTCATAAACCATAGACTTCCACCATGATTTTTTGAGATTGTTCTTTAGTTCAACTCCTAGTGGGCCGAAGTCATAGGAGCCTTGCAGACCCCCATAGATCTCATTTGACTGAAAAATAAAACCTCTTCTTTTGCAAAGGGCCACTAATTTATCCATAGACTCAGCTGACATAATAGTTTAATAGTAAGTACTTACTTTCTTTAATATCCTTTATTTATAGGGATCTTTATCGCCCACTCTTTTGTATTTTTTATACTCCCAGGCATATTGTTCAGGTGCTAGCATTATACATTTTTCTAATTCTTTATTCATTGCATCAACGCCTTCTTGCATCATCGTTGGCATCTCTAAAGGCTTGCTAAATATTATTTTGAAGCCTCTACCTTTTTCTTCTCTAATACAAACCATAGAGTGTATTTTTGCTTTTGTCTTACTATGCAATCTCCACAATAAGGACATTGAAAGACAAGGTTGTCCAAAGAAATTTGATATCTCTCCACCTGAAAGCTCAGGAACTTGATCAGATGCTATGGCAACTGACTTCCCGTGTTTTAAATTATTAAGCATATTTTTTAAACCAGAAATATTTATATCCACCATATCAATACCCATTTTTGATCTGGCCTTTTCCACAAAAGTATTAAGGTGTTTATTTTTAATTTTTGAAAAGGGAACGGAGCAATCAATTTTTTTTCCCAAGAAATTAATAAGAATTTCAATATTTGCATGATGCGGTGTAAATAGAATAAGACCATCTCCTTTGTCTATGGACTTAATAACATCTTCAAAGCCTTCAACTACCAAAGTTTTAGGTAAATCTTTTCCAGGAAGTCTTTTCCAAACATATCCACTTTCAAATACAGTCTTACATGTCTCAATTAAACTTTTCTTGCATAGGTCCTTAACTTCATTGTTTTTCAAGTTTTCAAATGCAAGCTTTAAATTTACTAAGGTTATCTTTTTATGCCTATTTGGAATAATAAATAACAGATTTCCAGTTATATATCCTAATATATGTATAACCTTAAGCGGAGCTTTAGACAAAATAGATAAAAAAGGCCTAATGATAATATAATAAAGAAACATTTGTTCTTTTTAACTTCTCCAAAAGGCAGGAGTAAACAGCAAAAGAAGAGTAAATATCTCTAACCTGCCTAGTAGCATGGCCATACAAAGGCCTAGTTTAGAAGCATCATTTAGTTCTTTATAGTTATTAGATACCTCTCCAAGACCAGGTCCTAAGTTATTTAGAGTAGCTCCTACTGCAGAAAACGAGGTTAAAAAGTCATTATTTTGAGAAAGTAAAAACATTAAAAGAACAATAAAAACTGCCACATAGATTGAGAAGAATCCCCATACTGACTCTGCAATTCGTGGATCTAATGATTTTTTACCAAATTTAACAGTCACAACGGCATTAGGGTGAATAAGTTTTGTTATTTCTCCTACTCCTTGGCGCATTAGAATCAAAGTTCTTATAACCTTAATGCCTCCTCCTGTTGAGCCAGCACATGCTCCTACAAAAGCTACAGTTAAAAGCATAATCGGTACAAATAGAGGCCAATCGGCGTAGTTTGACGTTAAATAGCCAGTAGTTGTTCCAATTGATACGGCCTGAAAAATGCTTTCTGCTAGCAAATTGTTGTTAGGTACTGAACTCAGATATAGGGTAAGGTAAGTTATAAGGCCTGTAGTTATTAATATAGATAAATAGAGTTTTACTTCTGAGTCGTAGAAATAATGTAGTAATCTCCTTTTTGTCCAAGCAATGTAGTGAAGGGCAAAGTTAATCCCAGATACGACCATAAAAACAACTGCAGTCCATCTCAAGGAAGTTTCTTCAAAATATGAAAAACTTGCATCATGAGTAGAAAAGCCACCTATAGAAACAGTTGAGAAGGCATGACAAATAGCATCAAATGTAGTCATTCCAAATATTTTATACAGACTTGCACACATAATAGTCATTGTGAGGTAAACAAACCATAGTGCTTTAGCTGTTTCGGTTATTCTAGGAGTCATCTTAGTATCTTTCATAGGGCCTGGAGTTTCGGCCTTATAGAGCTGCATACCACCAACACCCAACAAAGGAAGTACTGCAACAGCTAGTACAATTATTCCCATACCACCGAGCCATTGAAGCAGTTGTCTATAAAATAGTAACGATTTAGCCATATCATCTAAACCTACAAATACTGTTGCGCCTGTTGTCGTTAGACCAGATATAGATTCAAATAAGGCATCTATATAACTTATATCGTCTAAATTCGCTAAAAAGAGAGGAATTGAGCCAAAAATCGCTAAAATTGTCCAAAAGAATATTGTTATGATGAATCCATCTTTAGTTCTCAAATCACCATTTCTCTTTTTTGCAAAGTAATTCATTAAAAAGCCTATTAGAAACGTTATGAAACCAGTAGAAATAAATACATAAACGTACTGCTCTTCTCCATAGAAATATGCTAAAAAGCCAGGTAATATTTGAGCTATGCTAAAAACCATTAGGAGGGATCCTAGAATTTTTGAAGTGTAGGGCAGGGGCATAGCTAGTCTATTTTGGAGCGAAAGTTTCTTTTACTTGCTTTATATCATTTTTGTCGGTTAAAAAGAGTATAACATGGTCGTTTTCCCGCAAATGTACGTGATCATGCGCTATCTTTCCTTTATTATCTCTTATTAGTGCTCCTATGGTCACTCCTGCTGGTAAGCTTATTTCTCCAAGCTCCTTCCCTATACTACTTGGTTTACCAGATTTAGATTCTTTTGCTACAGCCTCTATTGCTTCTGCAGCACCCTTTCTAAGTGAGTGAATCCTTACTACATCTTTCCCTTCTATTTCTGCAAGGAATGTTCCTATAGTTATTTGTGAAGGTGCTACAGCTATATCAATTCCTTTTGTTTGAACCAGGTCAACATATGCCGGATTATTAATTAGGGCAACTGTCTTATGAGCCCCCATTTCCTTTGCAAGGAGGCAAGACATTACGTTTGCTTCATCATCATTGGTTACAGCTGCAAATACGTCAGTATTTTCTACGTTCTCATCATATAATAAATTTTTATCACAAACGTCTCCTTCAAGCACAATTGAAGTCTCTAGTTTTTCTGATAATCTTTTGGCTCTTTTATTGCTGGATTCAATTATCTTTACCCTATGATTATTTTCTATTCTTTTCGCAAGACGGGCGCCAATTTTTCCACCTCCTGCAATGATTATATTTTTATAAGGTTCTTCCTTTTTTCTCATTTCGTTCACAACTTTGGATGCTTCACCTTTTTTTGATATAAAAAATACTTCATCATTTTCCTCTATGATAGTTGAACCAGATGGAACTATTGACTCTCCTTCTCTAAAAATAGCTGCAACTCTAGAATCGATTTTAGGCATATGCTTTTTCAAGTCTCCTATCTCATGACCTATCATCGGCCCTCCTTCCACCGCTCTCACAGCAACAAGATTTAATTGCCCTTCACCAAATTCCATTACTTGTAAAGAGCCAGGTATCTCGATTAAGCCTTGTATGTGCTCTGTAATTAACTGCTCAGGGCTTATATGAATATCAACAGGTATTTCACCAGAATCCATAGCTTCTTTTGTTTTACCTTTCAGGTAAGAGATCTCTCTAACTCTAGCTATTGTTTGAATGGACTTATTTAAAACTTTTGAAATTAGACATGAAACAATGTTTGTTTCGTCGCTGTCCGTTACGGCAACAACCATATCAGCTTCCATGATCCCAGCCTTCACAAGAATATTTGGATAAGAGGCCCCTCCGGTAAGTGTTTGAATATCTGACTCTTCTTCTAACCTATGAAGTTGAGTAGTATCTTGATCTACTACAACAAGATCGTTATCTTGCGATAAGAGAGACGCAAGAGTTCTCCCTACTGCCCCAGCCCCCAAAATTATTATTTTCACAATCTTTTAATAAGACACTTCAATTATTAAGATCGATTATAGTCCTATTTTAATTTTAGAAAATACTTATCGCTAATTACTGCTAAACTTTCTTTCTGAATCAATTAAAGACTTGTATCCTCTAACAAAATCTTCTGACTTAACAACATCTTTTCCTTCAATTTGGATCTTATCAATTCTAATACAGGTATTATCCTTACATCCTACCAAGATTTTTTTTTCTTCAGAAAACCCTATAAAACCTGGCTTGAGGCCTGATGATTCTGTAGGAAAGCACTTATGAAGCTTAATTCTTTTATCACCTAAAAAAGTATAAGCAACATATTTAGGGTAGAGAGATCTTATTTTTCTATCTATTTCATCAGAAACTTTATTCCAGTCTATCTGTTGATCAGAAGGGTTAATTTTTGGTGCAAATGTAGCAAGCGAATTTTCTTGTCGCACCTCCTTTAAGTCTCTTTTTTTAAATTTATCAAGGAAAGGTAATAAGTTTAACTTGCTAAGCTCTATAAATTTATCCTCTATTGACCCAAGGTCGTCTTCTTTTCTAATTTTGCATTTATGAACTTCTAAAATTGGCCCTTCATCAAGACCTTCCGTCATCCTCATGTAGCTAATACCAGTTTCCTTATCTCCAGAAAATATTGAGTATTCTATTGGTGCAGCGCCCCTCCAATTAGGAAGAATAGAGGCGTGAATATTTACACAGCCCATTTCTGGAATATCTAAAATCTTTTTAGGTATTAAAAGCCCATAAGCAACTACGATCATAAGATCAGCTTTTACAGATTTTAGAGCCTTGATAGTTGATTCATCTGTCAAAGAGGTTGGTTGCAGAATCTCGATCTCATTTATAAGAGCAATTTCTTTTACTGGGGAAGTCTTTATTTTTTTCCCGCGTCCAGAGACCCTATCTGGTTGTGTAAGAATACATTTAATGACATGTTCGCTATCTAATAATATTTTCAAATGATCCGCAGCAAATTGAGGAGTACCCGCAAAGACAATATTCATCTCATTATGTAGCTTTATACTTGGCCATTTTTTTTCTAATCATTTCTCTTTTCAGGTTTGAAAGAAAATCAACCATCATTTTTCCTTCCAAGTGATCCATTTCGTGTTGTATAACAACAGAGAGTATATCTTCCGCAATAAAAGTAAATTCTTTACCGTCAAGATCTAGGGCAGAAACTTCTACAGCACTTGGTCTTTCGAGTTCTTCATAGACACCGGGCACTGAAAGGCAACCTTCTGAGTAGGCTTTGTTTTCATTATTAACAACTTCTTTTATAACTGGATTTATTAAAACTAAGGGATCGTTTTTCTCGTTGCTCACATCTATTACTATAATTCTTTTGTGCACATCAACCTGAGTGCCTGCTAGGCCAATGCCTTCACCTGAATACATTGTCTCTAACATGTCTTCAGCTAGTTTTCTTATTGAATTATTTACATCCTTAATAGGCTTAGCCACGGTCCTTAATTTAGGATCAGGAAATATTAAAATTTTTAAAGTAGCCATGATTCAATTTACATTATATTAGTATACAATTTTGCTTTTGGAGAAAATTGTGACTGAAACTGTATCAATAGTAATAGGATCTGAATCTGATTTAGACTTGGCCAACAAGTGCGCTGATGCTTTGGACTCGTTGTCCATTAGTAATTCAATACAAGTTTTGTCTGCACACAGAACACCCGGACTCTTGGAAACACATGTAAGAGAGTGTGAGAGTGGCGGAACAAAAGTCTTTGTAGCAATGGCCGGTCTGGCAGCTCATCTTGCTGGCGCGGTAGCTTCAAAGACTGTTTTGCCCGTTATTGGTGTTCCAGGGGATGGAGGCCCATTGAGTGGTATGGACGCACTTTTGTCGACTGTACAGATGCCCAAAGGAATTCCAGTAGCAACGGTTGCTATAGGATCAGCAGGAGCAACTAATGCAGCATATTTAGCGGCTCAGATATTAGGTGTAGAATCAGAAGAGGTAAGAAGCAGTCTGCTAAAAGTTAGAGAAGACGGCGTAGAAGCAATAAAAGAATCTAACAAGAAATTATCCGATTCCTGAAAATTATAATGAGCTCTCTGGGTTCAATAATAGAATCTCTTAAACAAGGCAATGTAATTGCTTACCCCACAGAGGGTGTTTGGGGTTTGGGTTGTGACCCTTTGAATGATGAAGCCATCTTAAAATTAATAACTTTAAAGAACCGCTCTAAAGACAAAGGATTGATAATTATCGGCTCAAATATAAACCAATTTTCAAATTTTATTGAAATAGAGAAATATAAGGATGAACTTCTTTCTAAGTGGCCAGGACCTCACACATGGCTTGTACCACCTAAAGGAAAAATTAGTAAATTAATAACAGGGAAGAACAAAAGGATAGCTCTTAGACTTAGCTCTCATAAAGAAGTTGTCGATATTTGTAATAACTTCGGAAATGCAATAATTTCTTCGTCAGCTAATAAGGAAAATAAGGCGACCCTAGAATCATCAGAAGAAATTAAAAAAGTTTTTCCTGAAGTTTCTATACTAAAAGGCAATCTAGGGGGTTTAAATAGACCATCTAAAATTCAAGATCTAATTACAGGCGAATATATAAGAAGGTAAAATTATAATAATGAATAAATACGCAGTTATAGGCAGCCCTATTGATCACTCGCTATCTCCACAAATACATTCAATTTTTGCTCAAGAGGCTGACATTGAAATAAGCTATGAGGCTATAGAAGTAAATAAAGAAAACTTTAAGATAAAAGCAGATGAACTCCTAAATAAAGGATATTTGGGACTTAATGTAACCCTGCCAATAAAAGAAGAGGCATTTAATTATGCTGAAGTTAAATCAGAGAATGCATCCTTAAGTGAGTCTGTAAACACTCTTAGCTTTCTACACTCATCCATTTACGGCCACACAACAGATGGAGACGGTTTGTTGGCTGACCTTTCTGATAAAGGTTTTGTATTGGAGTCATCTTCTACGGTTCTTTTAGGAGCTGGAGGCTCTGCAAAATCTATTATCCCTAGTCTTTTATCAAAAAAACCTAAACACCTATTTCTCATAAATAGAACCAGAGAAAAAGCAGAAAATTTGGTAAATAGATACAAAACGCATTTTCCCCAGATAGAGCTATTAGAAGAATTAGACAGCGAAATCTCGGTAGATATCGTTATAAATTCAACTTCAGCTGGAACTTTAGGTGAAGATATTTTTTTGCCAGAAAATCTATTTAATTCAAAACCAAAAGTTTATGACCTGGCTTATTCTAAATCGGAAACCCCTTTTAATCTGCGTGCAAAAAAAGAAGGTTCACGTGAAGTATATGATGGTCTGGGTATGCTCATTCATCAAGCTGCTTTGAGCTTTGAGATATGGAATAGATTTAAACCCAGCACAAAAGGCATAGAGAAAAAAATAAGGCCTTGATAAAAAATAAATGAACCCCAAATAGTAGTTAAGAATAGCGATTAAACTCTGTTGTCGGAGTAGGTCTAATAGTTTAAAATACAGCCGCTTTTCCAGTGCCCGCCCAACATAATTAAATAAAGTTTAATGGCTTACATAAAAAAATTAGTAACAAAGTTGGTTTTAGCAACGTCTTCAGCTCTTCCTGTCATGCTTTATTCTGCAGAAAAATCAGATTACAACATGCCGGTTGGCGCAACTGAAGTAAGTCAGAGTATAT
>MDTA01166521.1_pt1 | contig 16793 bp, 13 predicted proteins | sample 811151 | NCBI WGS metagenome assembly MDTA01 (sample SAMN05326648, study PRJNA326480) | marine metagenome | isolation source: seawater | place: Indian Ocean: South | collected 2010 | reverse complement strand
TCCTTAAGTGCATTTTAGGGTGCAGAATTGACTAAACAAGCTTGGACAAGTACGTACAAAAGTTATGTCTTTACGAAATCGTCCTCGAAAAGCATTGATATGACTAGAAAAAATAAGTGGAGCCAAGCGGACTCGAACCGCTGACCCCCTGCATGCCATGCAGGTGCTCTACCAACTGAGCTAGGGCCCAAAAGACAAAACGTTATTCATATAAATCTATAAAAAGATTATTTTCGTAACGTCTTCAGATCTATATATACTTTATAGCATTTTATTTTTAAAATTTGATTTTAATTATCTTCTAATATTCAACATTTATCCTTAAATAAAATATTGAATCTTTATTAAATACAAAATTTAATTAGTCTTCTTTAAAAATTTTTTTGTATACGAAAACTTGAGTATTTCTTAAATTTTGCAAAAAATTAAATCTTTTTCTAAAAGTTCTTTTTATCTAGTGGAATCTCTTGGAATTATTACTAAGCGAAAGTATTTATTCTTATAAAGAAAATAGCAAAGACTTTTTCATTTCTAATACATCACAAATTTAATTATCTCACCAATGCGAATCTATAGTATTAATTTAGCGAGGGTAAAGCTTTGATAAAAACCGTAACCAGATATTTTTATGTATCATTATTTAAATAAAAATATTAATCTTTTAATAAATGATCAACTAGTTAGAGCATTGCTAAATAAAAATATCTACCCAGTTTAAAAATCCTATTAATTTCTGCGAAAATTGGAATTTTATTAGAATTTAAATGTGTAAGTACTTCATCATCGATATCTAAATAATATTTTTTATTAATGATAATTTAGTTTGGCAGTTTAAAGAAATAAATAAAATTTCTGAATCCTCTAAAAAGTTTTAATATCTTACCTTCGAGAATAAGAAAAATTATCATATTTTTACTTATTCAATCAACATTAGTTTATCCATATTGAAACTAAAACAAGTAAGTCAAAAAGTTTGCACAATTATAATCTATTATCAAATTTGCTAAGTGTTTTAAAATTATTTAAATCAGAAGGTAATATTTAATAAAAATATACTGGCAAATTTTTCCCAATCATTCCCAAATATGTCTAAAATAATAAATATTTAATTTTGAAATAATTTTATTTAATAATTGATAGGATACATCAAAACATAACTGTTTTCAAAAATAAAATACGACTTTGGAATAATTTATAAAAACTGTAGTTTTTAAAATATTTTTTTAAATAATGTCAACTGGAAAATATTTTTGTAATGAATATTCATATTAATCATAATCAAAATTTCTTTTTAAAATTTTTTAAAAATAAAATTTTTCTAATAATTGATTCACAATATTTTTCCTTTTGCAAAACAAATATTTATTATGGAGGAGAAATATAGATGAATTATTTTCGGTTATTTTATTATATTTCATATTTAATTTAACTTTAAAAAGAACAACAAATCCAAATATTATTTTTAAATTACTTACTTGCTTGTCACGATAAATAAGAATTTGGTAAAATATAAAATAAAAATATCTCAATAATGTTTCTGAAAAAATATCTAATTTTACTTTTAAAGTTTTCTATTATTTTTATTCCTTTAAATATCAATTTTTTTAATTTTTTTGCTTATGCCTCATATGATTTAGAGAAAGAAAATTTTAATGAGAATAACACTTTAAAAAGTACTTATTTAGTAGATAGTGGTGATGGATTTTTTATAGAATTTATTGGATTAGAAATTTTTTCTAAAAATTATTTTATTACTAGAAATGGGACTCTAATTCTCCCAGAGATAGGAGAAATTTATGTGAAAGATTTATCGAAAAAAGAGTTGCAAGAGCTTTTAATTAAAAAATATGAGGAAGTTATTATTAACCCAGAAATAAACATTTATCACGTATCATTCAGACCAGTTAGAATTTATATTACAGGTGAAATTAATAATCCAGGATTTTACACTTTTAATGCTGAAAGCCAAGCAAATAATGCAATTGCCAATCAAAATTACCTTGAAGAATTTAAGCCAGGAATTAATACACCTGTATCCGTTGCCACTGATATATCTATACCTCCAACAGTTTATGATGCTATACAAAAAGTAAGAGGTATTACTAGTTATGCTGATCTATCAAATATCAAAATAGTTAGAAGAAATTCAAGGACATCTGGAGGAGGCAAAATTCAAGCATCGATAAATATTCTTAATATGATTTTATATGGCGATCAATCCGAAAATATTAACTTGCAAGATGGTGATACTATTATCGTACCAAAGAGCAAAAAACTAATAAAAGATCAAATTTTCGCTATAAATCAATCTAATATCACACCACTTGAAATGAGAGTTTATTTAAGCGGTAATGTTAAGAGACCTGGGAGAACCATAGTCCAAAAAGGCACAAGTTTGATTGAAGCAATAATAGTAGGAGGCGGTCAAAAGAATTTTACCGGAAATGTAGAACTTATTAGTTTTAATGGAAGAGGTGAATACAAAAAAAAAGTCATTAAATACGATAGATCCTCTACCAAAGGGAGTATTAATAACCCAATATTAAATGATGGCGATATTATTTATGTAAGACAAAGTTTATTAGGTAAGTCAACTACCTTTTTAACTGAAGTGGGCTCGCCTATAGTAACGGGAGTTGGTCTCTATAAAATTTTTGATCTTGATTAAATAATGAAGCAATATATAGAAAATAAAAACTCAGATGAAATAGATCTAAAACTGATTTTTCAACTATTTCTTAGGAATAAAAATTTTATATTTTTATTTACATTTTTAATTACTTTTATAACTATTTTATTTAGTTTTAGCTTAAAACCAGTATGGAGAGGAAGATTCAATGTAGTTGTTAAATCAGAAACTACTTCACCTCTAGGATTATCTCAAGTTAGTTCTTCAGCGATGCTGGATGCATTAATAATGGGAGGAAATGATAATAAAAAAACACAAGAACTAATATTGCAAAGTCCATCGGTTTTAATGCCAGTTTATAAGTTTGTAAAAAAAAGCTATGAAACTAAAGATATAAGTACAAAAAAATTAGATTTTGAATCTTGGAGAAAAAAAGAATTAAGCATCAAGTTCAAAAAAAATTCACGTGTTTTAACAATAACTCATCAAAACAATGATAAGACTCTAATTTTAGATACTTTAAATTTAATTTCTGAAAAATATAAAAATTACTCAAGAAAAGATAGAGCACTAAATTTAAATCGAATAATCAAATATTTAGAAAATCAGAAAATAATAATGGAAGAAAAATCAATAGCTTCAATGAAAAAGTTGAATAAATTTTCAATAGAAAATGGATTAGGAAATCTAGATGGATTTGTAGCCCTAGGTAATTCACAAGACTCTTTAATATCTTCATTTAATATTTCTGATAATTCAAAAATATTATCAGCAATCAAAAATAGCGAATTTAACCTTAATCAAAGTCAAATTGATGGATCAAGTGAAGAAAATAAAGCTGGACAAAGATTTAAGAATCAGTACAATTTATTAGAGATGTACGAATCTCAATATACAGATCTATCTGCAAAATTAAAAAATAGTTCAAAATATCTAAATCAACTGAAAATTAAAATTGATAATTTAAGAAGCTCATTAAAAAGACCCAATGAAATTTTAATTGAGTTCAATTCACTTAAGAAGTTAGCTAAAAGAGATGAGAAATTATTAAATGATATTGAAAATAATTTGGAAATTATGAAATTGGAACAAGTCAAGATTCCAAATCCCTGGTCAATGATCTCACAACCAACTATTGACAGAATAAAAGTATTTCCAAAGAAAAAAGAAATAGCTTTAATAGCTTTTCTAGTATCATTGATATCAAGTGTAATACTTTCTTATCTTAAAGAATTATTTAGTGGGATTATTTATAATAGTTCAGTAATAAAAGAAATACTTGATTGCCAATATTTAGGAACCATATACCTTAAAAATAGTAGTTTAAGTAAATATTTACTAGATAACCTATTTAGCAATTACAGTAAAAATATCCTAATAATAAATATTAAAAATAAGGCAAATAATGACTTCTTAAATTCCATAAATACACAAAATGAATTTATGATAAAAGATTTTGAAGATAAAGATTTCATTGAGAAAGATAATGATTTATTTATAGTTATTGAAAAAGAAACTATATCTAAGACTGATTTACTTCTAATTAATAATTATATTTCGGTATTGAAAGAAAAAATAAAGGGATGGATATTTTTAGATAATAAAACAAATATTTTTTAAATAGGTTTTATTTACCTTTGAAGAAAGCTTAAATTTTATATTATTAAAATTTATAAAATGAAAAATATAATGATATTTTAAATTAATTTAAGTCTTTAGGATTTTAATTCTATAATAAATTTTGATTAATTTTACTTAAATTTAGATTATAAAAATCAAATTTTTTTAAATTAAAGAAAAGAATTCAAAATTATTAAATAATTACTTTGAATCTTAAAGAGAGAAAAGTCATGCTCTTAAAAATAATATTGTTTAGAGAAGCTCTTAAAAATAAATAATTTAATTTAAAGAATTTGAGATATCTATGTATATTGAAACATAATTATTATGAGAAATTACAAATATTTTCGTATATTCTTAATCTTAGATTAGGAATACTTCTATACGCAAGATTACATAATTATTTAACTTACTAGATTTGGGAAATATCTTATTATTTAAATATTGATTTATTTTTAACATCTCTATAAACTTTTTTTGAGTCCAAAAGCTTAAATAAAGAAATGAGTAATTTTTGATATATCAAGTATCATGAATTTCTTAATTGATTTTATATGTTGTTATTATTAGATGAAGATATAAATATATAGAATAATGAATGAGCAAATTTCATATGCAAAAACTGTTTATGGCCAAGAAGAAATTGATGCAGTAGTTAAGTGTCTTAACGAATCAACCCAATTAGGTAATTATGCAAGAAAATTTGAAAAGGAAGTTGCAAATTTATTTGCTAAAAAATATTCTTTGTATGTAAATTCAGGTTCATCAGCACTCTATATTGGTTTGGAATCGTTTAATTTTACTGAAGGTTCTGAAGTCATTACTCCTGCTTTAACATTCTCAACTACGATTGGATGTCTAATTAAAAATAATTTAGTTCCAGTTTTCACAGATGTTGAACCTCTAACTTACTGTATTGATGTATCTCAAATCGAAGAACTAATTACAGAAAAAACTGTCGCAATACTAGCCCCTAATCTTTTAGGAAATTTATGCCAATGGCCTGAAATAAAAAATATAGCTGATAAATATGGATTAATTCTTATAGAAGATTCTGCTGATACTCTTGGTGGGCAAATAAATGGAAAACCTTCTGGTACTTTTACAGATATGTCAATAACAAGTTTTTATGGTTCTCATATTATCAATTGTGCAGGGAATGGTGGTGCATTAGCATTAAATGATTATAAGACTTTGAGAAAATCAAAGCTATTAAGATCATGGGGCAGAAGTTCATCTCTGTTTGATGAGAAAAGTGAATCAATTGAAAATAGATTCAACGTAAATTTAGATGGGATTGAATATGATGCAAAATTTGTATTTGAGGAAATAGGTTATAACCTTGAAGGTAGTGAAATTGGGGCAGCTTTTGGACTTATTCAACTTAAAAACCTTAACAATAACATTTTAACAAGGCAAAATAACTTTAAAATTCAATCAAACTTCTTTAATTTACATAAGGATTTCTTTGATACTCCTTTTCAGTATAAAAATCATAATTCAGCTTGGCTTGCTTACCCTGTATTAATAAAAAAGAATGCTCCCTTTACTAGAAAAGAATTTCAAATTTTCTTAGAGAAAGAAAATATACAAACTAGAGTAGTTTTTACAGGGAATATCTTGAGACAGCCCATGATGAAAGGTATTAAATATAAATCAATAAAAGAAAATTTAATAAACTCTGACTCTATAATGGAAAGGGGAGTTTTATTGCCTCTTCATCATGGTTTGAATGATCAAATGTTTGAGAAAATTCATGATACCGTAAATAAATTTATTTCAAAATTTTAGGATTTAAAATTTCTAATAATTTCATTAAATAATAAATCTATTTAAAGAAAATAAAAGTTTCCATGATATAAAAATTAAAATTTCTACTAATATTACAAAATATTTTGAAGAAGATATTAAGGTAAATAAAATTAATTTATTTTTATTCAAACCCCCTAAATTTAAATCATTAAAATCAAGTGTAGATAAGTCTCTAAGATAGATATATCTTGCACATTGAGATAAGGCCTGTAAATAATTTAACTTATTTGAAATGTTTAATAAACAGAATTTTTTTCTAAAGGCCTTCTTAAAAATTAATCCTCTCAATACAAAATCTTTTTCTACAAAACCTCTTAAGCACTTGACATTAAGGCTTTCGTTTTCTGAAAATCTATAACTACACAATTTCTTCCAAATCTTAATACCACCATATTCAGAAATATAATTTAAATTAAAATAATAATCAGATGAAGGGTAAAATTCACTGTTATAACCTCCTATTAAAAGAGCTTCCTTTGTTTTTACGACAACTCCTAATGAACCATTACTTGGATTCCTAAAAATCAGATTAGATAATTTTATTTTTTCTCTATCTTTAAATTTAATTTTCTCTAGCAAATATTTTATTCTTGGAGCTAATTCTCTAATACTTTTATTATCAGAAATTATTTTGTAGTTATATATAAGCATTTTTGATCCCTCAATATCCTTAAGGACATTTTCTACAAAATAAAAATCTAACAAATCATCATCATTAAGTATGGTGGTATATTTTCCACTAGCTTTTTCTAAACATTTATTCCAATTTGGAAACATGCCAATATTTTCTTTATTTCTGTAAAGTTTTATTTTTTTAATTTTAGAAAAAGAATTGATTACATTATCAACTTCCTTCTTCATCTTCTCCTCATTAGAGTTGTCTAAAACAATTACTTCATAATATCCTTTATAGCTTTGCCTAATTGCAGAATTTAAAGCTAATTTTAAAAAATTAGTTCTATTAAAAGTTGGAATAGCAATTGTTAATTTTGGATAAATATTATTGGTATTTATTTCTTCTTTTTTCATACAATGACAATCAATAAAATTTCATAATAATATTTATATCATCTAAATTTGGAACATAACGCATAATTTCATTATCCCTATAATTTAAATTTCCTAATAATAATTTACCTTTAGCATTATTTTTCTTCCAAATATCAGAAGCAAATTCCTTGATAGAAATATTATTACCTGAGCCCATATTCGCTACACGGATATCAAATTTTTTTGATTTGACAATTCTCAAAGTTTCTTTATAAAGGAGGGAGGCGATAAGATTAACATTTGAGGTGTCTCTTATTTGCTCACCATGACTCATTTCAAAATCTATTCCTTTATTTGCAGCATTGAGTATTGAAGGATACAGTCTATCTTTTTTCTCTCCGGAACCATAAACATAAAAAATTCTTTGAATACTTAATGAAACTTTCTTTTCAATAGCCCATTGTATAAATGCGATTGAAGCTAAAGCTTTAGATGCTGGATAAGTATCAACAGGTAAAAGAGGAGCATTAGCAGGAATATAGTCGTAATTATTAGCTGCCAAACCATACTCAAAGCAACTTCCTGCGACTAAAAATCTTCTTATACCTGATTGATATGCTTTTTCAAATAAATTTAAAGTCTCAATAACATTTTTCTGTATACAATTTTGCAGATTGTCATAAGGCGGTTGTGCAGAATGTGCTGAAAGATGAACTATCAAATCCTTATTCAAAAGATATTTTTTATCAACTTTATCAAGAGAGCTCACAATCCAATTTGGCTCTTTTTTTAAACAAAATTTTGTTTTACTTTCTTCAAATCTTTTTATTGCTGTAATTTCTACATCTTTATCCATAATATAATTTAAGAAATTTGAGCCTATAAAACCACTTCCACCGGTTAAGAAAATTCTCATATATGATTACCGATTAGAGGATGAGATTTATCCCTCGCAGAGAGGATAGGATTAGATATTGGCCATTCAAAATCTATACTAGACCAAAGAACTCCGCAATCAAATTCAGGAGAATAAACTGTTGATGTCATATATTGCATAATACTATTTTCACTTAGGCTTAAGAATCCATGAGCATAGCCTTTCCCAATAAAAAGTGCATAGGAATTTTCTTCATTTAAAACAAATGACATGGGCTTATTATAATTTGGAGAATCGATTCTTATATCCACAACTACGTCTAGAACATTTCCTTTAAAACAAGTCACAACTTTATCATGAGAAAAATTTCCAACTTGATAATGCATGCCTCTTACTACATTTAAATATGAATTAGATAGATAAGATTCTTTTGGGACAAAATTCAACTTAAGTTTATTAAATGCATCTAAATTATAAGTCTTTAAAAAATCACCTCTTTGATCATGACTTCTTTTTAAAGAGATTAAGTAAACACTTGGTAGATACTCTTTCAGGATATTCATTTTATTATAAATATTTCATGAAATCATTAATATCATCTAGGCATAAACTATATGCATTCTTTTCATTTAAATAAAAATTCTTATACCAATTAATTGTTTTTTCAACTGTCATATCAAAGTCCCAATGTGGTTGCCAATTAAGAATTTTTTTTGATTTTGAAATATCTAATTTTAAAGATTCTGCCTCATAAGGTTCATCATTGCAGCTAATTTTTATAGATTCCGTACTCCAGTAGTTTGAAATATTATGAACTAATTCTTTAACTGTTTTAGTGTTAATTTCATTAGGACCAAAATTAAAACAATCGATTTTATTTGTCTCATCATTAAGTAATCTTTGACCTAATATCAAATATCCATTTAGAGATTCAAGAACATGTTGCCATGGTCTCTTTGAATACGGATTACGAATCGTAATTGGTTTCTTATCTAATATTGATCTAATTACATCTGGCACAATCCTATCTACAGCATTATCTCCTCCGCCAATGACATTACCTGCTCTTGCAGTGGCAACTTTAATATCTGCAAAATCATTTTTATTATTAAAAAAACTATCCCGCCAACTTGATACTGCTAATTCTACCGCTGCCTTACTAGCACTATAAGGATCGTATCCTCCAAGTTTATCTTCTTCTTTAAAAAATTTATCGGAATTTCTATTTTGATACACCTTATCTGTAGTGACAATAACAACTGCACATTTATTTCTATTAATTTTAAGAGCATCTAATAAATTCAAAGTCCCGTAAAGATTAACATTCCAAGTTTCTAATGGTTTTTTATAACTTGTTCTTACTATTGATTGGGCTGCCATATGGATGACTAAAGTTGGCTGAAATAGACTTATAACTTCTTTTAATTTTTCCTGATTTAAAATATCTTCTTGGTAATGCCTCCATTTTTCATTATTTTTTGAGATAGACTTTTCTTTAAGCAATAAGTGAAACAAACTATTCTTTTCATATTTATCAGAATATCCACAAACTACTGCTCCTAAACTTAATAACCAAAGGAGAAGCCAACTACCTTTAAAACCAGTATGGCCAGTTACTAAAACCTTTTGTTCGTCCCAGCAAAAAGTATCTACTTTTACCATACCTTCCATGGAGTGTTATCCTTACTCCAGAAATTTTCTAAATAAATTTTATCTCTTAATGTATCCATAGGATGCCAAAATCCTGAATGTTTATATGCGTATAATTCATTCTGATTCGCAAGACTATTTAAAGGATGCTCTTCCCAGTTTGTATAATCATTTTCTATTAAATCTATAACTTTAGGATTTAAAACAAAAAAACCTCCATTTATCCAACTTCTATCACCATCTGGCTTTTCCTGAAAAGTATTAACTTTATTATATTCATCTAAAACTAATGCTCCATATCTGCCCGGAGGCTTTACTGCCGTAATAGTTGCCATTCTTTTATGTTCTTTATGAAAATCAATTAAATTAGAAATATTTATATCAGCTAAACCATCTCCATAGGTAAAACAGAAATCATCCTCATCTAAATATTCTCTAACCCTTTTAAGTCTTCCTCCCGTACATGATTTTTCACCAGTATCCACTAATGTAACTACCCACGGTTCACTGTTTTTTTTATGTACTTTAATTGAATTTGATTCCATATTAAATGTTATATCACTCATATGAAGAAAATAGTTAGCAAAATATTCCTTTATCAAATATCCTTTATAACCACAACATATTATAAATTCATTTATTCCAAAATAACTATAGATTTTCATTATATGCCATAAGATTGGTTTACCTCCAATTTCAATCATTGGCTTTGGTTTCAATATAGTTTCCTCGCTAATTCTTGTACCTTTTCCACCTGCTAATATGACCACTTTCATTAATCTTATTAGAGTAAATTGTTAGGATTTATTATAAATCAAAAAGTTAATCTTTCGGATATTTTATTCTAGTATTATAAGTTTGAAAAAATTTTTTTACATAATAATGAGTAAAGGATATTTAAATATAAAATTTATATTCATTGCAATCATTATCAAATGTTGTTTATTTTTCGATTTAAATAGAAATGTTTTATCAAATCAAAAAAATTTGATAAAAATCCCAAATCAGTCAAATATAAAAATAAATCGTTCGGATTCAATATGGAAAGAATATGAAATTGGTCGAGATAAGAAAATCATTTGGGAAAAATTAAATGATAATAATGATTTATTATTAAAATATGATTCTTTTAGAGGGGAGCAAGATAATGAATATTCCAAAAATAATTTTTTAATAAGTTCTCTAAATAGATCTATCGTTTTTAATAATGATATTATTGGACCTGATATTAGTTGGAAGATTCAAAATGGATTCATGTGGTCGAGTAAATATAAACTTGATAGTTCGATAAGAGGATATAATCAAGATTACGACAAACGAAGGATATCTTCACAAAAATTCCTAGAGTGGAATGATGGTGATGCAGTTGGACAATTTTATTATCAGTTTCTCTCAAAAGAAAATTTTAGCTATGGGATAAATATGGGGATGAGAAGCATTTTAGGAGGCGAAAGTGGTGCTGGGACACCTATTGGAGATGGATTATCTTTAGGCTTTAGAGGGGACTATAAGTTATCAGATTCATCCGGCTTTGCATTTGGAGGTGAACAGATAATTCATATTTCTGGAGTAACTGATACGGGTAGAGATTTTTATGTAAGCATATCAAAGGGCTTTTGGAGGGATAACATATCAGGCAAATTCCCATTAAAAATAGCAACCGCCTCTTTAGGAACTGGAAGATTAGCTGAAGGGAATATAAAGGGTTTATGTAGTGATTTATTTGGTGGTGCATCAACAGAAGCAAATCATCAACGCAGATTATGCTGGGCTCCAGGATTTTCATTAGCCTACTTATTTAATCAAAATCTATCAACTTTTTTTGAATATAATAGTAGATTTTTTCTTATTGGAACATCTCTTGCCCCTTTTAAGAGAATTCCTTTTCGAGGTACTTTTGCTGTTACAATTTCAGATCATATCGATAATTACGAGCCTTATGGATTAGATGAGATGACTTGGACCTTTAGATTAAGTATGGGATTCTAAAGATATACCTAAAAACTAGTTTATATAATAATTATATTTATCTACTAGAAGGGAGTTTTAAAACTGAAGATGATTTTTTTCTCATTAATAAATAAACATTAATTTTATTATTTTTTAATTCCAAGAATTTAAGTTAGTTTTTAGAAAATTACAAACCTTTAGTTCCTAAATTTTTCTCCAGACTGCTAAAAGTTTCCCCTGAAATTGAACATCTTCAAGATTTAAGATAATGGGCTCATATGATTGATTAGCAGCCTCCAAAAATATCTTGTCTTTTCTTTTAAAAAAATATTTTAGAGTTGTACCCATTCCAGGTACCAATGCACTCACAATATCACCATTTTTAAGCTGATAAGAATGCTTAATCGGTTCCATTAAAACCATATCTCCATCTGCTATACATGCATCTATCATAGAATCACCATTAACTGTAAGAGCAAAAATATCTTTTATTTTTAAAATTTCAGAAATATCTAAGTTTTCTCTCAAATCACTATAGGACTCTATCAAGCCTCCTGCCGCAACTGAACCAATTACTGGAACTACCCCTTCCAATATTTCATCAACTATTTGCAGTGTTCTCGCTTTACCTTCTTGCCAAGAAATGTACCCTTTTTCTTGAAGATGCTTCAGCCTACTTTGTATTGGAGCTGGTGATTTTAATCCCATACCTTCCATCATTTGCCTAATCGAAGGACTATGCTGAAAATCTTTGAAATAATTTTTTATCCATACGTATAATTCATTTTGAGCTTGTGTCAGACTATCCTTAGAATCAGAAACCATTAAAACTTATGTACTCTAATACATTTGTACCTCTGTATTAGAGGAATTGCAAGGTTTTCATTTGAGCAGGCAAGATAATAAAGCTTGTTGAATATGCATCCTATTCTCAGCCTGTTCAAATATTCTATTTTTTTTACTTTCAAATACATTATCAGTTATTTCTTTATTCCTATAGGCAGGTAAGCAATGAAGAACAATTGCATTTTTATCAGCCTTGTCAACTAAATCACTATTAATAGTAAATCCATGAAAGTCGTTATCTTTCTTTTCCTTTTGATTCTCCTCGCCCATGGAGGACCAAACATCTGTATAAAGAATATTTGCTCCTGAAACTGCATTATAGATATTATTAGTTATTTTTAAAGAATTTTTGTTCTTATTTATTTTATTTATTTCGTTTGCCTTTTCTATAACGGAGGAATTTGGTTCATAACCCTTAGGACAGGCAATCCTAACTTCTACTCCTAATAATGAACCACACAAGATCAGTGAATTGGATACATTATTGCCATCACCTATAAATGTCAAAACCAAGTTTTTTAAATTAAGAAATTCCTCTTTAATTGTGAAGAAATCAGCTAAAGCCTGACATGGATGTTCTAAATCTGTAAGAGCGTTGATAACTGGTTTAGAAGACCACTTTGCATATTCCTCCAAATCAGAGTGACGAAATGTTCTTATCGCTAAGACGTCACAATATCTACTTAAAACTCTTGCTGTATCTTTGATTGGTTCCCCTCTGCCAATTTGAGATGTAGTTGGATTTAAATCTATTGTACTTCCACCAAGCCTAGACATAGCTACTTGAAAACTAACTCTTGTTCTTGTAGAAGACTTATCAAATATTAAGCCTAAAACTTTATTTTTAAATTCAAGGTTTAATTTACTATTTTTAAAATTTTCTGCAAGTTCAAAAATATGATTAATTTCTTCTTTTGAAGTATCTAAGCTTGATAAAAAATTGTTTTTGGTAAGCTTAATTGGCTTTAGCATGAATTTATTAATTTAATCCTTAATTCTATTAAGCAGGCATTTTAGTTTCTGCAAGAAGGGATTTTAAATCTTCTCCTTCAATGACTTCTTCTTGGAGGATTTTTTGTGAAATTGATTCAAGAAGAGGCAAGTTATTTCTTAAAATTTTCAATGCCATTTCATGAGCATGATCTACTAAATCTCTAACTTCCTTGTCAATTGCCTGTGCTGTAGCGTCACTGACTGCTCTTCTTGGATTATTTCCATTACCCAAGAATTGTCCACCACCCTGTTTATCATATGCTAAAGGTCCTAGGATATCACTCATACCGAATGTGCCTACCATTTGTTCAGCAATATCAGTTGCTCTTTGTAGATCATTTGATGCACCGGTAGTAATTTTCCCAAAAACAATTTCCTCCGCAGATCTTCCGCCTAATAAAGTGGCAATTTGACCCTGCAATTCTTCCTTTGAATTCAAAAATCTTTCCTCTGTTGGTAATTGAAGTGTATATCCTAGAGCACTCATACCTCTTGGGACAATTGATATTTTCGCAACTTTTGAACCTCCTGGCATGAGATGTCCAACTATTGCATGACCAACCTCATGATAAGCAACAACTTTCTTCTCATCATCTTGTAATACCCTACTTTTCTTTTCAAGACCTGCAACAACCCTCTCAATCGCTTCACTGAGATCTTGTTGTTCTACACTTTTTCTATTTCCCCTTGCAGCAAGAAGAGCAGCTTCATTTACCATATTTGCTAAATCAGCCCCAGCAAATCCTGAAGTCGCTTGTGCAATAGAATCTAAATCAATTGAATCAGATAATTTTACTTTTTTTGTATAAATTTCTAAAATTGTTTTTCTTCCAGACAAATCTGGTCTGTCAACTAAAACTTGTCTATCAAATCTACCTGGTCTTAATAAGGCTGCGTCTAAAACTTCAGGTTGGTTCGTCGCAGCAAGAACAATTACAGGTTTATCAGAAGCAGTAAAACCATCCATCTCAGTAAGCAACTGGTTTAAAGTTTGTTCACGTTCGTCATTTCCACCAACTACACCCATCGAACCAGACCTACTTTTACCGATTGCATCCAGTTCATCAATAAAAATAATGCAAGGCGCTTTTTTCTTGGCTTGTTCAAACAAATCTCTTACTCTTGCTGCACCGGCCCCAACAAAAAGCTCTACAAATTCTGAACCAGAAATAATAAAGAAGGGAACTTCAGCTTCACCAGCGACAGCTTTTGAGAGAAGGGTTTTACCTGTTCCTGGTGGTCCCACCAATAATACTCCCTTCGGAATTCTTGCTCCTATATCTGTGTATCTTTCAGGTTTTTTTAAAAAGTCAACTATTTCGGTAAGTTCATCTTTAGCCTCGTCAACTCCAGCAACATCATCAAAAGTAATTTTTGATTCATCGTCTGGTACATAAACTTTAGCTTTACTTTTAGTAAAACTCAATGCTCCTTGAGCTCCTCCACCTCCCATACTTCTTCTGGCAAAAAATTGGAGCACTAAAATAAAAATTAAAGGTGGAACAACCCAGCTAAGAATTGTTGAAAATATATTAGGTTTTTTAGGTGGCGCAGCAGCAAATTCAACACCTTTATTTTCCAATCTTTGTGGTAAATCCATATCAAAAATCGGTGTTGTAGCTAATACAGAAGGAGCACCTTCTTCTGCTCCATTTAATTCGTATCTAATTTGTTCTTGGGTAATATAAGCTCTCTTAACTTCTCCATCATTAACTTGATCAATAAATAGAGAGTAAGGGACTCTCGGTATTTGCATGTTTTGATTTGGGAATAGGCTACTAAACAGCAGTAAAGCTCCTACACCTATTAGAACAATATTAATGATTCCAAATCTTCTGTTAGGTTGATTATCGTCTTGTCTTATGGGCATAAATTTTCAATAATTGTTTACAGTATAAACTAATTAACTTAATATCGTATTTAAAAAAATTTTTTGGGGTGAGAACCGTAAGGATCTCTCTACAAAATTAATTAAAAATCACTTTTTAGGAATATTCCCTTATTTAATAATACTTCTTGTAAAAATGTCTTTGTCAAACAATTTTACATCTTGCAGATTCAAATTTATAACTTCATCCATCGATTCAAATTCAAAATCAGACAAAGGATTCATCCCATTTTCACCACCAAGTATTTTTGGTGCAATGAAGTTAATAAATTCTTGAATACACCCTGCTTTGACAGCTGCAGTAGCAAGTCTAGGTCCACATTCCCATAAAACTTTATTACAACCTTTATTGGCTAATATTTTAGAAAGTAATTTCGGGTCATCAGATGGAACTTTTTCAATTTCTACATTTTTAGGGATCCTTTTTAAATAAGATTCATTAGCTTTCGAAACGTCATATACAACTAAAGTATTTGATATTTCGGTATTCCATAATTTAGCATTTGAAGGCAATTCCAGACTTCGAGTGAAAACAACCCTTAAAGGTTCTATTTTTCTCAATCCCCTAGTGGTCAAAATAGGATTGTCTTTTCTCAATGTATTACCACCTACTATCACCGCATCAAAGTCTGCTCTAAGTTTATGGACTAGCGATCGAGATTCTTCAGTAGTAATCCATTTACTTTGTCCATTTTTTAATCCTACCCTACCATCAATACTCATTGCCCACTTCAAAACTCCATAGGAATAACCATTTAAATTTTTATAAATAAAAGATTTATTTAATTCCAATGCCTCTTTATCACACAACCCTAAATTGACGTCCACCCCAGCCTTCTCTAATAATTTAATTCCTTTACCTGCGACTCTTAAATCTGGATCTTTTATAGATACAAATACCTTTTTTATTCCTGAAGAAATTATTCTATCTACACAAGGGGGGGTTTTCCCTCTGTGACAACAAGGTTCAAGATTGACATAAAGAGTCCCGCCATAAGGATCGTCTTTTAGATTATCAAATGCCATCGCTTCCGCATGAGGCATACCAGCTTTTTGGTGAAAACCTTCTGAAATTAATTTCCCTTTTTTATCAAGAATTACTGCTCCAACAAGTGGATTTGGACTTGTAAAACCTCTACCAAGAGAGGCTAAACGAATTGCTCTAATCATCCATTTTTTGTGAATGATATTATCTGACTTCATTTTAAGATTGAGTCCTTAATGATCTCCATTCTTTAACTAAAAATGGAGGTACAGGAAGCTCTGAGAAAACTCCTTGTAAAGAAAGTCTTAAAGGTCTGTTTTGAGTAATATCTTGAAGTAAATTTTCTAGATCAAACTCAGCAGCAGCTTGCCTACTATCTTCTGCAAGTTCAGTATTTAATAAAGTTATATCTTCTAACTTCCATTTTTTTCTTCCAGACTCTACATCAAGTGCTAGAGGATGATCAATCCTTAAATTTCCAGGATATCCAATTACCCTTAAGACTAACTTTTCATCATTATTTGGTGATTTATATGCCACCAATTGCCAAGTC
>MDTA01160283.1_pt1 | contig 16795 bp, 19 predicted proteins | sample 811151 | NCBI WGS metagenome assembly MDTA01 (sample SAMN05326648, study PRJNA326480) | marine metagenome | isolation source: seawater | place: Indian Ocean: South | collected 2010 | reverse complement strand
CGAACTCGAACGTTAAGGGCTCCAGCGCCGATGGTACTTTGTCTTAAGGCATGGGAGAGTAGGACATTGCCAGGTCTACTAAACGTGAAATTGTCATTTCATGAAAAGAAAAAATTTTTATATGATTATAGAAAAAAATTTACCGTCTACAAAAAAAATAATTAGCGAAATAAAAAAGAATGGGTTCATTATTTGTGAAGATGTGATAACTCATAGAGATTTCAAAAATATGCAGTCCTTTTGGATATCTTTTTTTAAATCTAAAAAAAATAGCTATATATCCAATTCAAATATATGGGGTTATGCTCAAGGTAGGGGACTAAATAACTATTTATCAATGAAAAATGATAAACAGACATACGTGCAAAGATATAAGGATTTTCTATGGAACAAGCCTATTCATAACAAAACAAGAGTTATAACGAATGAAATCAATAAATTTCGGAATAAAGTTCTTGGTATTGATGAGCTCGATGGATTTTTAATTGATGATAAAAAAGAAATTAACTTCAATCAAATAAATCGTTATCCTAATAATGGATGGATGTTTAAACATAGTGACACAAAACACAAAGGAATTTTAGTTAGCTGCATGCTACCAATTACAATGAAGAAGAAGCACTATGATTTTGGGGGTCTTTTTATATACCATAAAAATAAATCAATAGATATTGATAGTTTATTAAAACCTAGATCGGTCGTGTTTTATAATGGAAATTTAAAACACGAAGTGAAAAAAATAAAATCTAATAAAAGTAGTAATGATTGCCCAGGAAGAATTGCAAGTTACCCTATGAAGCAATTTTTTTTGAAAGAAACTGAAATTCCAAATTATATTAGATTTCTCATACAAGTGGATATAGTCTTTAGAAGATACTTGGGATTGATAGTGCCTAAACAAGGAAATTCTTCATTAAAACACTAAAATTATTCTTTAGTGTAGATTATTAATTCTTGGTATCTTGGATGTCCCCAATTATTACCTAGATAAGTAGATTTTAAGCCCAAACTTTTTCCAAAATTCTCCATTTCCTCAATAGTATAATAAAAATTTCTATGGTTATGCGAACTTAGCAATTGAAATTGTGGTTTATTTGTTTTTATAAAAGTTGCAAATATTCTTCCATTATTGTGCAAATTATTTTTTATTGTTCTCAAGCATTTCAAAATATCATTTTTATTTAGGTGGGTGAATATCGAGTTAATCAATATAATATCAGCTTTTTTCCCAAATACTGAAACATCAAAATTATAATTAGAGGTAAATTGAGGATTTTTATAATCAAATATTTCACTAGAAATAAAATTTTTAAGGCCATATTCAATTAACTGCTCTTCTGGTTCAAGTCCAAAATAATTACCTTGTTCAAGATATTCGATTAAAAATCTGCCAATTCGTAAACATCCACAACCCAAATCAAAAGTTATTGAATTTTTTTTAATATCAAGATTCAGCAAAGCTTGAAATAATTTTTCGCCATACTCATCAAAATCTTTTTTTCCACCAATATAATTTTGATGACCTAATAACTTAATTCCTAATGGGCCTCTTGGTCGTATTATTGGTTTTATAACATTTTTAAGGAAGTTTTTAGTCGAGGATTTAAGATCTATTTTCATTTGTAAATTAACAAAAATAAATAGATTAAAAAATTTAAAATCATTGATAAACCATACATATTTGAGTAGTCCCATTCTCCTATGTAATTGTACAAATCGCCCCCTGAGTCTTTTTTAAATTTTGCAACTCCTGGATTTCGTTTTTCATCTATTGCTCCAAGGTTATAAAATTTAACACCCCTTTTTTTACAGTGAGACATAATTTCATAAAGTGACAAATATCCCGCCCTTAATTTGCGACCTTCAAGATTAGTGGCAGCATAATAATCCCATGCCATTTCATTTACAATCAAAGCTGATCTAAAACCAACTAATTGACTACTTGAATCATAGCATTTACAGATTACAGTTTCATAATCAAATTTATTAAATAATTTTTTAAAATCATCCGGATCATCGGATCTTTTTAATTTTTTAATTTTGTTCATTTCCATTGTTAAATTATTTACATCTTTAATATTAATTGTTTTTGTTATCTCAGACTTGATATTATTTTTAAGTGACTTCCTTAAATTATATTTCCACTTACTTGAAGCACTATAAAACAAATCAAAACCATTTTGTAAATTATGATTCATGCTTACCGAGGAGTTCATTTTGTACAAGGATTTTTCAAAATGACTTTTTTGTAATTTTAGGTCTGTATCTTTTTTATAATTGCTATCGAATCTTATGTATTTGATCGAAAAAGGCTTTACATGATTAAGTATTGTTTTTATGTTAATATCAATACCATATTTTTTATCTGAAACTCCCCCCGGAACATATAAAAAGTAAATTGGCCAAATCCCTCTAATCAGTAATTGGAGATGGTATTTATTTTTATTTACTGTCACTACATACCTTGCAACTTGCCAGCCACAATCTTTTTTATACTCTCCCCACGAATAAAGCTGTCTATAGTTTCCATCATTGTTTAGTATAAGTTGATCCCATGAAAATTGATCACCAATATACTTTTTAATCAAAATCATTTGACTATTTTGTTCTTTATTTTATCGATGGGATAATTAATTAAGACAGCTTTATTGTCACCCTTATAAATGAACAAACTTCCACAAGCCGCTCCTATAACATCAAAATTGTTAAACAAATCTTTTATTTGTTTAATATTACCAAAACCTCCAAGAACTACAATTGGTACATTAACTTCATTATAAACTAACCCAATAAGATCCTTGTCTATTCCATTCATAGTTCCATCAAGATCAATATTATTCAAAATAATTTCGCCTACATTATTTTTAAATATTTTTACGTACTCAATTAGTGATAGGGATTGACGTTTTTTAGCATTGTGAGTAAAAATAATGTATTCATTATCTATTTTCTTTATATCAATTGTCACAGAAACACTTTGTTTACCTATTTTTGTTACAAGATTATCTATTAGGCTAGGACTATCAAATATTGCAGAACTAATAGATATTTTCTCAATTCCATATGACAAAATTTCTCTTGCTTGTTCTATATTTTTTATTCCTCCACCATAGCATACTGGCATGCGAGAAACAGAGGATATTTTTTTTATTAAATCAAAATTTGGAGAAGTATTTTTAATTGTCGCGCCAATATCAAGAACTATAATCTCCTCAGCTTTTTTTTCATTAAAAATTTTTACCGCATTGAGTGGGTCACCAATGTAATTACTATTTTTGATATTAAAATTAATTGTTTTGATCAGCTTATTTTCAAAAATTGTCAAACAAGGTAAAAGTCTATGCATCATGATTGCATATTTGCAAAATTTTTTAATAATATTTTGCCATTATCATGACTTTTTTCAGGATGAAATTGAACTCCATAAATATTATTTAAATTAACTATTGATGTAAATTTTTCACTGTAATTGCTATAAGCTAATTCATAATTGCTCTCGGTTTTTAATACATAAGAATGTAAAAAATAAAAATCTAAATTATTTTTAAAGTTCAAAGTTAAATTATTTTTTTTATTTGTTACTACTTGATTCCAGCCAACATGAGGCAAGATCATTGAATTAAGTTTTTTAACTTTACCTGGAATTAATCCTAAACCTGATTGATTTCCTTCTTCACTACAATCCTGTAGTATTTGCATTCCAATACATATACCAAGCAATTTATTTTTTTTATTACTTATGAAGTTTTTAAGAGGATCAACAAAATTCTTTTCATTTAGTGAAGCCATAGCATCATCAAACGAACCAACTCCAGGCAGTATGATCTTATCTATGTTGCTGCATATTTCTTGAGGGGTCGATATGATTTTATTTTCTTCATTTATCTCATAAAGAACATTTGATATTGCTGATATATTACCTAATCCATAAGAAAGTATTCCTATCATCAAAAAATCCTTTTTTCGATTTTAAGTACTCGTAAGATTTGAGTAAATATATAAATTAACTTAAAATGTGATTTATAATCTTTAAAGCTCCTTTTAGGCATGTTTAGATATTTGTCCAATTCTTCTAATGTTATATCCAATTTATTACATACATATTGTACATCTTTTGAAATTTGCTCCTCACTATCAGGTTTCTTAGAAATTAATTGAAGGGCATCTTTTCTTGTCATTTGTCCAGATAAAATTAGTGAAGAAAAATGTAATTTTCTGCGATCATGACCAAATCTTCTAAGTGACCAGTAGTTTTCAAAGAATTTAGTGAAACGTGACTCGTGATGCTTTCCCCCATATGGTAGCCATCCAATATTCTTTTTAAGTTCTGCAATTGCGTGTTCTTTGTTGTAATCAATTAGATCAAGAAGATTGAAAACTTTAACACCTTTTAAAATTCTTAAATAAATTCTAGATCTGAAAACATCATAATATGGAAAATAATTTATTTTCTTTTGTCCAAACTTTTTATGAATATCCTTTATTTGTCTTGCATCAGACGCATGATACGCCCAACTTAAAGGCGGCCTAATAAACTCTGTAGAATAGTTTCCACCAGTCAATACAAATTTAATATTATTCTTTTCTACATAATTATACAACGCTCCAAAAAATGCATGGTCTTGAATAGTATCAATACTTGGTACGCCTGCCTTGAAATAGGACAAATGAAGATCTTTCATTTCTTCCCAATCGACTACGTGAGTGATAAGATCAAGATTATATTTCTCAACAATCATCTCTATATTAGTGGAGGAAATATTGGAATTCCATCCTGCATCAACATGAAAAAGTAGTGGTTTTAAACCAAGATTATTAACAACATAGTATGTTAAGTAACAACTATCAGCACCTCCACTAATACCAATTAAACAGTCATATTTATTATTGTTTTTATTGTTGTGTAATTTAATTTGTCTTACGATCTTCCTTAATTTTATATCTTTCTTTTGATTTACAGACTTTGATTCAATTATATTACCCTTATAATTTCTACAATAATTGCATACACCGTCTTTGTCGAATTTAATATCTTCGAGTGAAGTATCTAAAATACAAGTACTGCATGTTTTATGAGTCATTAGATTTAATGTCAAGATTTTGAAAGAATTTTATAAAGTAGAAAATTGTAATTACAAAAAGTGTTGACGATGTATTTAATATTCTGAAGCCTAGAGCGAGTATAAACATTTCTGTAAAGTTCAAAAGAAGTAAGGATGATGCAGTGGATAAGATTAGCTCAAATAATCCAAAAAAATTTACAACAGATAAAATCTGAACCAGAGTAGACCCAATCCAAATAGCTGAGGCATCAAAGAGTGATACATCAGCTTCATAAATAATCATGCAAATATAGAAGCCTAAACTCTCCAAGCAAGTAAGTGAAATGAAACCAAAAAAAATAAATATAAAAATGTAGAACTTCTTTTTTAGAATATTCTTAATACCTTTTAAATCTTCTACAAATTTATTTAATTTTGAAAAAAAAAGTAATTTTTTTTCCGCATATTTATAAATTCTTTTTCTTGTAAAAAAAATAATAAGAATTAATGCAAAGCATAACGCAATAATAAATAAAGTATTTAAAATATTCATTGAAAATATAATAAGCCCGAGAATTAGGCCCGTAAATGTATATGAGCTAAATGCACCTAGTGACCAAAATGTTTGACTAATTGAAAACTGTGCGAGGTTAATATTTGAAGTATTTTTAAATTTATAAAACCTAAATATTAATCCTAATCCAGGCAACAACTGATTAACTATTCCTCCTTGTAAATATATACTTGTAACATCTGTATAACTATTTTTCTTTGAGGTAATTACATTTAAAATAAAATAAAACAATAAAGTTATAATTAATTTACATAACATAAAAAATATAAGTAAAAGCATAGCATTGAAACTAAATATAAATGATAATTTTTCTAAATCTGGATTATCAATGATTAATATTTTTATAATGAGAACTAAAGCTGATATTTGAAAAATTAAATTGAGATAGATACTTTTTGGCCACATTTTTTAACCTATGTTCATCAGCTTAAAATTAATTTAATTGTTTTACTAAAAAAATTAACGTGAGAATTATTAATAGATTTTTGTTTAAATTTTAAGTAAATAATTAATTCTATATTTTTATAGAGTTATTTATACTTTTAATAAAGTAAATACTCATTATTCAGTTATGTATTTAATATTATCTAGATTCGCCTATTTCCTTTTTCAAAATCAATTATTAATAATAATTATAATTTTCTCGCTATCGCTAGTATTACTGTTAATTAATAGAAGAAATATAGCAAAATCTTTAGCTATTTTTGCAATATCTTATTTTTTTGTAATCGCTGTATTTCCAACAGGAAAACTAATAATGTTTTTTTTGGAAAAACAATTGTCTAATGTTTCATATGAAATCGATGACATAGATGGAATTCTTGTTTTATCAGGATATGAAGATATCGAAAAATCTATAAGTTTTGAACAATTGTATACAGGAGGATCGACTTATCGACTTATAGAGTCAATTGCGTTACAAAAAAAATTTCCAAATGTAAAATTAATTTTTTCTGGTGCTTCTGGAAGTGTTTTCTCGGGGAAGTTGAGTACTCAAGTAGCTGAAGAATTCTATAAACTTTATGATAAAGAACTTAGCAATATTACTTTTGAGTCAAAATCTACTAATACATATCAAAATATTTTATTCTCAAAAAAAATGTTACAATCAGATAATGATCAGAAATGGGTATTATTGACTTCAGCTTTTCATATGAGAAGAGCAATGGGTGTTGCAAAAAAGTTAGATATGAATTTTATACCTTATCCTGTCGACTATCGTTTATCAAAAAATATGACGAGTCATTTCTTAAATTTTAATATTCTTGAAAATATTTCTTTTTTTCAAGTTTCATCTCGTGAAATCTTTGGTCTTTTAATATATAGAATTTTAGGAAGAATATAATTTTCTACAACTATTTAAAATTCAAATTTCTTTACACAAATTAATAAATAGTTAACATCTTGACCATGCATTTTTCTGTAGTAGGAATGGGCTATGTAGGTCTTTCACTATCAGTATTGATATCGCAAAAACACAGTGTTGAGGTTATTGACACAGATATTAATAAAATCGAGTCAATAAATAAAAGAATTTCACCGATTAATGATCATGATATAGATCATTTTTTTAAGAAAAAAAAATTAAATCTTACTGCTACTATAGATAAAAATGAAAGTTATCAAAAATCTGACTTTGTTATTATCTGTACGCCTACTAATTTTGACAAAAATACTGGTTCCTTTGATACTTCATTAGTTACAAAAGTAATTAATGAAGTAATAAAAGCCAATTCAAATGCATGCATTGTAATTAAGTCAACCGTTCCGGTAGGTTTTACAGATACAATGAGAAAACAGTATAACTCTGATAAAATTTTCTTTTCTCCTGAATTCTTAAGAGAAGGTAAAGCATTATATGATAATTTATACCCGTCAAGAATCGTAGTTGGTGATAGGACAGAGAAAGGCAATATTTTTGCCAATATCCTTGCTGAGTGTGCATCACAAAAAATTGAAGAAATTCCAATTCTAAGAGTTGAATCCAGAGAAGCCGAGGCAATAAAGTTATTTGCAAATACATATCTAGCAATGAGAGTTTCATTTTTTAATGAATTGGATAGTTTTAGTGAAATAAATAACCTCTCATCAGTGAGAATTATTGAAGGTGTGAGTTTAGACCCAAGAATAGGAAAATATTACAATAATCCATCCTTTGGCTATGGCGGTTACTGTCTACCAAAAGATACAAAAGAATTGTTGAAGAATTATGAGACTATTCCAAATAAAATTATTAAGGCAGTTGTCGAAGCGAATGATATTAGAAAAGAATTCATTGTCGACTCAATATCAAGAAAGCAACCAAAAAAAATTGGAATTTATAGATTAACTATGAAAAAAGACTCTGATAATTTTAGAGAAAGTGCTGTCATTGATATAACTAAAAGGTTAATAAAAAGAAAATTTGATATTTTAGTTTACGAACCCTCTATTAAAAATTTAGATCTTGAAGGAACTACTTTAATTAATAACTTTTCTTCTTTTGTAGAAAGTTCTGATCTTATAATTGCAAATAGAATCTCCGAACAATTAAAACAATGTATGGAAAAAGTTTATACAAGAGATATTTTCTTAGATAACTAGTTATACTTATTTACTAACTCAACTGTTTTATACGTTTTCGGATTTCAAATATACTTTAAATTACAGTAAACTACTCTATGTTAAGAATTATTATCTTTGTCTCTTATTGAAATGCTTGCATGATATAGACTTAATAAATAAATAATTATTGATAACATAATTGCAAATTGTACTTTTAAAAATATAAAATATCCTAATAACGGAATCAATATAATGAGTTGTAAAAGAAATACAGCCATCTTATATCCGTATGCTTTAAGAAATAAATGGTGAACGTGATTGTAGTCTGCGATAAATGGATTTTTTCCATTTGAAATTCTAAGCATGAATAGTCTGAACATATCTATGCCAGGAATAATTAATAATAAAAAAATCTCCTCTGATGGTATTTTTGATAATTCGTTATTTGCATTAATAATAAAAAATGAAGATATATAAGCCAGCAACATTATTCCTCCATCTCCCATAAAAATTTTATTTTTTGCATTTAATATTATGAAAATTGCGATGGGTATCATTAAAAATAATGGAAGAATCCCTACTCCTTCTATTAAGTATAAATATATAAAAATATAACTAAAAAATAATCCTGATTGCAAGTTGATACCATCAAACATATTTAATGCATTGATTAATAATAAAATACAGAGTACGGAAAAAAAAATTGCAAAGTTTTGTAACTGGATATTATAATCTAAAAACTGTGAATAAAAACTTTTGATAACGAGATTTTCATTTATTAATAACGTTCCCAAGATCAAAATAATAAGTAAAAAAATTTTCTTATTATAATTTAAATTAAATTTATCATCATATAATCCAACAAAAAAAATAAGCACTCCAGTAACAAAAAAACTCATATATTCTTTTTTTCCATCAAAAAACTCACTGATGAATATATTTTTGCTGATATCAAAAAGAGATACAAAAAATAATAATACAATATTTAAGAAAATAATTACGCCACCTATGATAGGAACTGTCTTTCTATGCAGCTTTCTTTTTTTGTCTGGAATATCATAAATATCAATAATATTTGCAATGTTTTTATAATAAAAGAGAAACAGTAAATTAATGATTACAAACAATAAATAAATAATATAGATATTCATCATTTAAAATTATTCTTTAAATGCAAATCTTACAAGATCAAAGCATTTTTTTCAAATTTCAAAAATATAAAATACTAATACAATATCAAAATTCTGATATAAATACATAATGATAATTAGTAACTCAATAAAAATAAACTTTAGTAATAATGATTTTAATTTGAAAACTTTAGATATTTCTGACATCAGCAATGAGTACACAGATTTTCTAATAAATAATAGAAAAAATATTTATTTTGATGCTCATAATTTAACTGTAAAAAGGCAAATTATTTACGTTGAGAACGTACTGAATAGTAAAAATGATACAATTGTTGGTTTCTACAGAAATAAAAAATTAATTGGAACGGCCGGGATTCAAACAAATTCTAAATTTTTAATAAAAAATGAATATTCAAGTAATTTATGTACAACCTTTGGTATTTTAATCTTTGAAAAAAGAAGTAGAGGTCAAGGATTTGGTAAAGTTTTGGTATGGTTAGTCTCAAAGTTAATTTTTCAGTCTAATTTTAGTGAAGTTATCGCGGTTGATGTGAAAAAAGGAAACATAAAATCCGTAAAATCTTTTCTTGCCTGTGGGTTTAAAATTATTTATGAAGATGAAGTATTATATAGAATGGTCTTAAAGCACACTGAATTAATCAATATAAATTAATGTAATTATATAAATTTTTAAAAAAATATATGGAAGAAAAGAAAAAAACAAATTCCGGAATAAATCTTTGGAAAAAAGCAAAAAGAATAATTCCAGGAGGAAATATGCTCTTATCAAAAAGGTCAGAAATGTTTTTACCTGATCTTTGGCCATCTTATTTTAGTCAAAGTAAGGGATGTTATGTTTGGGACTTAGATAAAAATAAATATATCGATATGTCTATTATGGGCATAGGAACAAATACTCTTGGATATGGAAATGAAGAAGTAGACGAAAGTGTAAGAGATACAATATCTAAAGGAAATATGTCGACATTAAATTGCCCTGAGGAAGTTTACCTTGCTGAAAAGTTAATTGAGTTGCACCCATGGGCAGACATGGCAAGATTTGCAAGAACCGGCGGAGAAGCTAATTCAATTGCAATTAGAATCGCTCGTGCCGCAAGTGGAAAAGATAAAATCGCAGTTTGTGGTTATCATGGATGGCATGATTGGTATTTAGCCGCTAATTTGAATAATGATCAAAATCTTGATGGACATCTACTACCAGGTTTAAAACCTACTGGTGTACCAAGAGACTTGGAGGGCTCAACAATTCCATTTCAATACAACGATTACGAAGAATTAGAAAGAATTGTGCATGAGCATGACATTGGCGCTGTAAAAATGGAGGTTGCAAGAAGCACTGGTCCCAAAAATGATTATTTAAAGAAAGTAAAATTACTTTGTAAAAAAAATAATATAATTTTGATTTTTGATGAATGTACTTCTGGATTTCGGGAAACTTATGGAGGAATGCATCTTAAATATAATGTAGAACCAGATATAGCAATATTTGGTAAAGCGCTTGGCAATGGATATGCAATAACGGCAGTTATTGGTAAAAAAGAAATAATGGATTTTGCTCAACAAACTTTTATCAGTAGTACATTTTGGACGGAAAGAATTGGATATGTTGCAGCCTTGAGTACTTTAGAAGTGATGAATAAAAAAAAATCATGGACTAAAATAACTAATATTGGAAAGAAGATAAGGAATGAATGGCAAAAGTTAAGTGAAAAATATGATTTAAAAATTGACATTTCTGGTATTCCAGCAATTTCAAGTTTTAGTTTTAAGTCAACAGACTCCCTTAAGTACAAAACTTATATAACGCAAGAAATGCTTAAAAAGGGCTTTCTAGCTGGAAACATTATTTTTACATGTACTGAACATACTGACGAAATTATTGAGGACTATCTTAATAACTTAAATGGTATATTTTCAACAATTAAGGATTGTGAAAATGGTAATGATATTAACAAACTCTTAGAGGGTCCTATATGTCATGCCGGTTTTAAGAGATTAAACTAGTACAGTAGTACATTTTATGAAAGTAGAATTTTATTGCCTTGGAAATAATCAAACGGGTTATGGCCATTTATACAGATGTTTAACAATTGCGAGTTATCTTAGAAAAAAAAAATGGAAAGTTAATTTTAATATACTCGGTAATTTAAAAAGCAAACAAACGATTATAAAGTACAAGTTTAAAGGCGATACTTATCTATCATTTGTAAGTCTATTAAAGAAAAAACCAAAAATAAGTGACAACAAGTCATCGTATATAGCTATTGTTGATATTACTCACGACTATGTATTAACTAATGAGGCTCAATTACTAAAATTCATAAAGTTTCTAGATAAAAACTATTCAAAAATTGTAATAATTGACTCTTTTGGAAACCAATCTTTAAGTAAAATTTACAAACATTATAGATTAAGTTTTAATTTATTAATTATACCATACGTTACAAATCTTAAATCACGTAAAAAAATTTTTTCAGAAATTATAGGTAAAAAATATTTTATTTTTTCAGATCATTTCAGGAATATAAAAAAGAGACAAATACAAAAAAAAGCAAATAAAATACTTATAACGTGTGGAGGAAGTGACCCTAAAAATGTAAGCATTTCAATTCTAAAGTCTCTAAATAAAATAAATATACCACTCAATGTAAGAGTTGTAATAGGCCCACTTTTTAAAAATTATCTTATTAAAAGTATTAAAAAACTTTCTCAATCAATGAAACATAAAGTCGTTTTATTTAACTCCCCTCTACATTTACGTAATCATATGCTTTGGTCAGATCTTGCTATTTCAACATCAGGATTAACAAAGTATGAATTATCTCTTACAGGAACGCCTTCTATTCTTATTTCAATTGATGAATATCATGACAAAATGAATAAAAGTTTTAATAAAATTGGTTCCTCAGTTGACTTTGGTAATTTTGATAAAAAAAAAATAAGCTCAGAAAAAATTGAAAATATTTTACTAAATTATCAGCAAAGAAAAAAAATGTCTATTTGTGGACAAAAGGCATTTGATGCTTTAGGCATTAAAAGGATAATTAATAGAATAGAAGCATTATGAATTTTAGAGAAATCCAAATTGGAAATAGATTAATTTCCAATCAGTCTTCACCTTATATAATTGCTGAAATTGGATCCAATTTTAATCAAGATCTTGAAACTGCATTTAAATTAATTGACGTTGCAGTTGATGCTAAAGCGGATGCAGTAAAATTTCAATTATTTAAGGCAAGCAATCTTTACCCTAATAGAGACGGTTTGTATGATGTTTTTAAATCAATTGAGTTAAATCATGAGTGGATACCTAAATTAATTGAATATTGTACATCAAAGAAAATAGAGTTTCTGTGTTCAGCTTTTGATTTTGAATCCTTTGAATTACTTGAAAAAAATAATCTGAACGCTCACAAAATTGCTTCCTCAGAAACTACAAATTTTGAATTTATAAGTAAGGTCGCGTCCTCAGGTAAGCCAATTATAATATCTACAGGAATGTGTGACATTATTGATGTAATAGAGTCAGTCAATATATGTAAAAAAAATTCAAATGATAAATTTATAATTTTACAATGTAGTTCCATCTATCCATTAGACTATGTTGATGTAAACTTAGATGTGATAAAAACATATAAAAAACTTTTTAATTCAATAATAGGATTCTCTGATCATACTAAAGATAACGTTGCTGCAGTAACTGCAGTTGGAGTTGGTGCGCGAGTAATAGAAAAACATATAACATTAGATCGAAATATGTCTGGACCTGACCATTCTTACGCAACTGAACCAAAAGATTTTTTAAATTTTTGTCAGTCTATTAGAGATGCCTTTAAGTCAATTGGTTGCAGTGATAAGAAGATGTTACAAGTGGAAAAAGATACTGGAAGAAGAGATGGTATCTATGCCAAAAATAATCTTTCGAAGGGTTCAGTATTAAATTTTGAAAATGTAGTGATTAAAAGACCAGCTATTGGATTAAGAGCTAGGTATTTAGCAAACATAATCGGTTTAAAAATAAAAAAAGATTTAAAAAAAGATCAGGCAATTACTTCAGAAATAATTGATATATAATGGCTAATTTGAAAAACGCTGAGAAAAAGTGGCTTAAAGAGCTTAAAAGACAACTGGAGTCAGGCCAATATCCTAAATGGCCCAATGAAATAATGTTGAAAGTTTTATTTGGAGGCAATAACTATCTTACAAACCCCTTTGTTCCTCTTCCTACTTGGAAAGTTTTAGATGTTGGATGTCTATTCACTAATAACCTGAGACCTTTTTCAGAGTTAGGGTGCGAATGCCATGGCGTTGATATAAATCTTGAAATGGTAGAAATATCAAAAAAATTTGCAGCTGAAAATAAAATAAATGCAAATATATTGCATGGCAGTAATAGAAATCTACCATTTCAAGATAACTATTTTGATCTGATTTTGTCTATTGGAACAATTCATTATGAGGGATCTGAAGAAAACGTTAATAAGGCTCTAAAGGAATTCAAAAGAGTTTTAAAACCTAAAGGTGGAGTTTTTATAATTACTACTGGACCAAATCACAAGTTATTCAAAGAGTCAGAGCCACTTGGAAATCATAAATATAAGGTCAAGAATTTCGATTTTAGAGATGATCAAGTCTTATATTTTTTTGAGAATGAAGATTATTTTAAGTCACACCTTAAAAGCTTTTTTAATAAAGTTGAAGTCGGATTAGTAACTGAAAAGCTTATGAACTTTGAAGTTGATTCTCTAGTAGGTCTATGCAGGTGAATAATAAAAATAAATTATTATGTTATCAATAATAATTCAAGCAAGGATGGGCTCTTCTAGACTTCCCGGAAAAGTAATGAGAGAAATCTTAGATAAACCAATAATTGAATACTTAATTGAGAGATGTAAAAAAATTAAGATGATTGATCAAATTATTGTCGCAACTAGTGATCAAGATAATGATAGAAAGATTGTTGAGTACTGTAAGAATACTCAAATTAAAGTTTTTACTGGATCAGAAAAAAATGTATTAGAAAGAATATATAAAGCAGCAAAAACTTACAAAATCAAAAACATAATTCGATTTACTGCAGATTGTCCATTAATTGATCCTCAAGTAATTAATGATCAAATTGATTATTTTATAAATAACAATTTAGAATATTGCTTTCTGGGTCTCTCACACGCTGAGGGAATATGTTCAGATATTTTTAGCTTTAATTTATTGGAAGATGCTTACTTGAACCATGATAAAGATGATGAAAAAGAGCATATTACTCCTTATTTTCATAAAAGAAAAAAAATTTATCGAGTAAGGTCGTATGAAAATGGGTCTGATGACAGTAAATTTAGAATAGTATTAGATTGTAAAGAGGATTTAAAAGTTATTGAAATTTTGATAAATAACTTATACGAAAAAAATGCAAATTTTACAATTCAAGATATAAAGAAATTTCTTACAAATAATCCTAATGTATATAAAATAAACTCAAATATAAAAAGAAATGAATCTTATGATGTTTTTAAATTATAATTTTGTAAATGAGTAAATCACAAGAGGTATTTAATTTAATTAACGAGATATTTGAAACAGATATCAATTCTTATGATACTCAAAAAAATATTAATGATTTAGATAATTGGGATTCAATGAAACATATGCAATTGATTATAGGAGTTGAAGAAAAATTTAATATCTCGTTATCAGGTGACGAAATAGCGTCTTTAGTTACTCTTCAGGACTTAATTGATAAAATTACTCAATAAGGATATTTCATTGATTGTCTCAAAAAAAAATATTCTAATTACAGGTGGTGCCAATGGTATAGGTAAAGCTATAACACAAGACTTAATTTCAAAAGGAGCAATTATTTTCGTTATTGATAAATCTAAATCTGATCTAGAAGTTTTAAAAAATAATAACAATGCAATAATAACTTATGAGTGTGATATCAGTGACCAGCACAAGTTGGAAGAAACAATGAATAAGATTGAAAAAAAAGCTGGAGTGATTGATATACTAATTAACAGTGCAGGCATTATGCATAATGAACCACTCGTCAAATTTGAAGATGGCACGATGAAAGTACACAGTTTAGATACTTGGGAAAAGGTTATAGCAGTAAATCTCACTGGCTGTTTTCATGTTACAAGTTTAGTCGCAAAAAATATGATGTTAAACAGAGTTAAGGGTTTAATAATAAATTTAAGCTCGATAAGTTCAAAAGGAAATATTGGGCAATCAGCTTATTCAGTATCAAAAGCAGGTATGGAAGCTCTGACAAAAACTTTATCTAAAGAGCTTTCTTTTATGGGAATTAGGTCAACAGGTATTGCGCCAGGATTTATAGATACTCCCGCTACAAGAAAAGCAATTACTGACAATCAAATAAAACAACTATCTAAACTTACTCCGGCAAATAGACTTGGTGAAGTAAATGAGATAGTAAGTGCTGTTAATATGATCATTGAAAATGATTTCTTTAATGGAAAAATAATTGAAGTTGATGGCGGTCTAGTTTTTTAAATATGGAAAAATTAATCATATTTGGAACAGGACAAATTTCAGAAATAGTAAGTTTTTATATTTCTCATTCTAATGAATATGAAATTGTTGCTTATACAATAGACGAAAAATATATTACCGAGAGTCAATTTATGGGAAAACCTGTTATTAGCTTCGAAAAAATTCAAAATCAATATCCACCAAATAATTATAAAATGTTTGTAGCTTTAGGGTATTCAGATTTAAACAAATTAAGAGAAAAAAAATATTTCGAGTCAAAACAAAAAGGTTATAAATTAGCGACGTATTTACATCCAAATTCTGGTGTACCAGATGGTCATATAATTGGTGATAACTGTTTTATTATGGAAAATCAATCAATACAAGCTTACTCAGAAATAGGAAATAACTGTTTTATTTGGGGAGGGGTATTAATAGCGCATCATACAAAAGTAGAAGACCATTGTTGGATCACATCTGAATCAAGCATTGCAGGCAATACAATAATTGGAAAAAGATGTTTTATTGGTATCAATGCTACGATTGGTCATATGATTACTATAGGCGATGATACATTTATTGGGGCAGGATCGATCGTTACCAAGTCAGCTGAGTCGAAGTCAGTTTTTATTGAAAAAAATACTGAACTGTTTAAGTTAAATAGCGATCAATTCCTAAAAATCACAAAAATGAGATAGTTCATCTATATTAAAACATATGAAGTGGAAAAAGTTAGGTCAAATTATTACACCCGAAAAGATTAATAGAGATTGGATGGTTACACATGCCATGGATCCGACAGTTGATCATATTGATGGATCAATTTATAGATTTTACTTTTGTGGAAGGAATAAGAAAAACCAATCTTTAATTGGTTATGCTGATTTGGATATTAATAATCCATCAGAAATTATAGAAAGTCCAAAAAAACCTGTATTAGGATTAGGAGATTTAGGTGCATTTGATGACAATGGTGTTACAGCATCTTG
>MDTA01013085.1_pt1 | contig 16796 bp, 23 predicted proteins | sample 811151 | NCBI WGS metagenome assembly MDTA01 (sample SAMN05326648, study PRJNA326480) | marine metagenome | isolation source: seawater | place: Indian Ocean: South | collected 2010 | reverse complement strand
TAAATATTTTGGCATCTTATTATTCAATACAGTCCTTGCGGTCCAGCCAACTATTCTTTTTTCATAATAAAATGGAATTATCAGTCTATCTCTATAACCTAAGTTAGAACTCCAAAAGTATTTTGTATCATATATATTTAAGTTTCGAGAAGCCATATATTCTAGTACAGAAGTACTATGCTTGTCAAAGTTAACAATACTTGACACTTCTATAGCATTGTCTGGTAAAGGTACTGTAGCAAACTCTGGTAAGTCAACTAACTGTTTTTTTACTTGTACGCCTTCATTCTCTTGCATTACTTGTAATGCTAGTTTATTAATTATATCATCTGGTGCATTCATCCATTTTAATAAATTTCTAAACTTATAAGATAAATTACGACCTGGTTGCCAGCTGGCCTTAAAACCGCAGTTAAAACAATGATAACTGATATTGTCTCCTTCTTGGATAATACCGCCTCGTTGTCTTGTGTCTACAGTTTGGCCGTTATGCTGACAACACGGAGCATTGAAGGAGATCCAGCCGCTTGGCGTTTTTTTACGCTTAGGCGGAATATATGTCAGAACTGTTTCAGCTACAATACTCATAGTTATATTATAGTATAGTTACTTGCGAAAGTCAAGAACTTTCATTATTTTTTTTCGTTGCTTTTCGGTGAACCTTGTCCAGTTTTGGATCTCATAAACTGTGCGTTTACAAGCAATGCATTTGTTATTTTTGAGTTTACATATTTTGATACAAGGCGATATCATCAAAAATTGGACGATAATGCAAAATTAAATGCTCTACCATCTTGACTAAATCCGTGTGGGGATTGATATTTTTCATCTAATACATTAGACATAGTAAATCCAAAATTAATACCATAAAAGGTTTTTGTTAAACTTAAATCTAACAAATGTGTTTCAGGCATACTTATTGTACTCCAATTTGAATTATGTATGTCTAGATGCTTACCTTTGTATTTGTAATTAGTTGTAAGACTTACATTGTTAACAAAGTCATAGTTATGCATAAATCCTAAACTATAATTAGGGCGTCTTAATTGCTTTACATTTTTTTTCATACTGTTAATATGACTTGCAAAAAATCTAAAATTATCTTTGTTATAACTTAGTTCTAATCCATCTGTATTCAAATCTCCTATGTCTGATTGAAAAACGGTAGTAGTAAAATTTTTATAATCTAAACTAAGTTCTTGTGTATCACTATATTCGATATCTGTCCATGTAGTTTTATTTTTGTATCCTGTAGAATGATTACCTCTCAGTGTATAATCATTAAAAGGTTTTAAGAATCCAATTTTATAACTATCATGATGCTCATCTATTCTATGGTGATATGAAAATATATCATAACTAAAGTTACCAAAGAATCCAAGATTATGATTAGTATCTGTTAATGATTGATCATGCTTGTAATCAAAACCAAATCCAAAGTTATCCTTTTTATGTTCGCCTTTTATCATATAGGATTGACTTTCATAGTGTGCGTCATCATAGTCTCTATCATATTCATGTGTATGTAAAGTAACACTTGATGTTCCTACCTTTGTAAGATAATCTGCACCAATTTGAAATGCATAAAAAGTATTGTCAGACCATTTACCGTCCTGTATATCAATACTATGTCCATCTATTTCAGCAAATGTATTCCTTGTAAACAAACTTGTTTTTATGTTTAAATTATAGTCATACCATTTACTAGCATTTATACCTAGTGTTTTATTTTCCACTCCATCAGTATCGCTACCTCCTGCTAGTGCAGATTGTGTTTCTGATTCATGTAAACCGCCAGATATACTAACGTCCCAATCATTATTAGTTTTAAAATAATAATTACCTCCCACAGTATTAGGGTCTGCAGATATTTTCTTTTGATAGTCTACAGTTGTAATAATATTGATAGCACCACCTATAGCATCTGCACCATAGTGTGCTCCGGCACTTCCTTTGTAAACATCTATCTGCTGAACATTAAACATAAAGTCTTGTCCAAAATCGTGTGCGCCAGTAGGTGTTGAAAAATCATTTATAGGTATACCGTTAAGTAGAACTAGCGTATGATTAGAGTTTGAACCTCTAAGGAACACTGAACTTTGTTGTCCAGTTGGACCCGATTGCGTCACGTCTGAACCTTGAACAAAGTTTAAAACTTTTGGTAAGTCGATTAAATTGTACTTTTGAATTTCTTGTTTGGATATTTTATAAGTTGGGGAAATTTGATCACCTACTAAATTACTGTTTCCTAATGGAACAGTAATGTGTAAGCATGGTGGATTGTCTGACCAATTACAATCGCTGACTTCTTCAGCTGAAATTTTGCCACAAAAAAACACGGCAAAAACCGTGACTAACATAATGTAATATTTCATATATTACACTAATATACACTCTTTTAGAAAAAAGTCAACTAATTTCGGACAAGTATTTTAGAAATTTTATCCGTTGGTGAAGCAGTAGTTTTAAATCTTAAATGATTAAACACACCGTTAAAATTAACTGGAACTGGTTCTGACTCTGATCCTGTAAATGTTACAGTAGCAACATCTCCCCAATGAGTGGACTCGTTAACTACATTATCCAAAGTAGCTTGTACTACAACATCTCCAATATATGCACTAGTATATATTGCGGCTGTGTGTAATGCTTCATTACCGTTTATAGCTGGTTCTGCAGTTTTAGCTTCACTGTAAAAAATAGTGCTTTCAATATTTTCTTGTTGGAATTGAGTGAAACTATAAGAATCACTAGGACCAGGTAATGCACCTGAGTCTACATATATAATTCCACTATTTTGAAAGTCAGTATGTGAATATGTAATAGTCTTGTTATTACTAGAATCTACTAGATACACGTTATAAGTTAGATATTGTGCATCAACATTAAGTAAATCGTTTTCAGTTATAGTAACAGTAAACAGCCCTCTTGTTGCGGCACTATCATCTCCTACAACAGCAGTTCCGTCATGTTCTATAATTAGTTTTTTATTTTCGTCGAATGCTAAAAATTTAGGGGTGTAAGTACTGATCGCTAAAGGTTTTTGATCTGCATTAAGCACTCTAAATTGTAATTTATTGTCTATGTTTTTATATACTTTTAATTGTCTTTGATACACTGGTCTATACTCCGTTATAAATCCTGTATCATTTGACACAAGATTGGTTCTGTTATTAACTAAATATCTAGGTATTAACTGCGTCATAAATATATTTATCGGAAATAAACATAGAGAATGCTACTTAAAGATATAGAAACGAACTTTCCTTTTATTAGCGTAGCCTCCTATGGAGGTGTAGAATATGTTGGCATTATAGTTAATCAAGATCAGCATGTAACTACTATGTATGTATACACTTCATTACATACTAATAGAGAAAAGAAAAAGTTCTTAGAATTAGGGGATATATGGTGGTGGGAATCAAATAGAATGATTCCTGTTAATATATTCTTAAGAGAAGAGTTTGAAAGATTTCAATATGCACTTATGACCATGAATTCTAAAGATGTAAAGATATCTGTTGGTCCTTGTGTGAATTTAAATAATTTAAGTGTGAAGCGTGTAAAGCGTAAGTCTGTACAACTTGTTAGACGCACTAAGAAGTGATGTGTTTTAAAAATCTATAATATACGTAATCAAATGCTACTGTAAGACATGCTATGCCTAGGGCAGTAACTGATAGTCCAAACAGCCAAGGCAGTAAATATGTGTATAAAAATAGTTTCCAACAATAATCAAATGCAAGTTCTTTAGGTACCATATAAGTTAACCAAGGACCTAGTTCGGGCTTTTTATTTCTTCTATAGTCATAGAATTCATAGTTCATCTATTCACCCATTCTTGTTTATCCAATATAATATACCAAGCACGATAAGGCTTAGCCATAGAGTTATTTCTTAATTTATCTTTGCCTGATCTATTCTTTTCAGGCCACCATAGATACGGATGTACACTTTCAGGAAATACTTTTTTATTTGCTAGACTACCCCAATTAGTTTTCCAAAAAAGTTTATTGCAGTATTGAAATACATCATCTAAAAAATATTCATAATCAAATAATTCGTCTGGATATTTGTTTTCGTATCCGCCTGGAAGTTCTTCTCTATCAAACACTGATCTTGTAATTGTAATCATGTCGTACTGCTTAGGTAACATTATTGGTTTTTTATTTTTTATTTCTAGTAAATGTCTTGGTGTACGCATTTTAGCAAACATTTGTTGATATAAACCTCCGTCAAATGTTGCTTTTACATCAGTAGCTTCTACTTCTATGTCGTACCAGTAATTTAAAAGTACACCTAATAGTCCTACACCAGCACCTATATCACAAACAGTTTCTACATCTTCTAAGTCCATATGTTGTATGCAAAATTGTTTTTCGTTATAGTAATTCCAAAAGTTTTTTGAATATTTGTAGCCTTCTTCATATACAGTTTTACCTGTTTCGTCTTTTGATGATTGCACTTCAAGTTCGTCTAAAAATTTTCTAAACTTTTCTATGTTCATCTAATTGCTCGCATAATAAATTCATATGAACAACACATGACATGGCGTAGGCTACTGCATGTGCTTTCTTAAAATAGTATTCACCGTCTTTTGGTTTTATCCAAACTGTTTTCATTATCGTTGGCCACTGTTGGTTTGCTAGATGTCTCTTTGCTGGCCTTATTATCGCTAGTGTCGCTGCCAATTGTTCTACCGAGGTAGGTTTCAAGCGTTTCAAGAGATCGTCGTGACCGCTTAGATGAAATACTTGATCTACGAAGTCTTTGTGCTCCAAAAGTTCCCATATTGGTTTCCTTTCCATCAATGTCTGTAGGTGGGTTTCATCTTTAATGTCTTTGTATATGCTGACATTAAGAAAGTCTAACTTAAAGTACCCGCGATCTTCTGCGTCCTTATAGTTAATTGTCGATAAATTATCAACTGGGTTGTGCGGAATTTCTGTTACATATATTCCGGTGTTATGTTTTTTGCCTGTATCTAGCTTTGCTACTCGATGCGATAGTTTATCAAGTATTATATCTCTATCTGCAAAGTCTATATCAATATCAGGCATCTACTTTGTCCTTGCATTTCTTTCCGTGTTCTTTGTTATATTCGTATTCACTAACTTGTTTTTTGCATTTTTCACAGGTATGATCTTTCCATTCTTTTCTACGTTTTCGCATCTCTGCCCAGTACTTAGGATGTCTCCATTCAAATGCCATTTCTTCTTTCTAATTTTTTTGCTTTTTTAACTGCAAAGTCCCATTTAAGTTTTGATACTCTATCCTTAAATGTAATGCCTTGTAGATGATCCCATTCATGTAAAAAACACTTAGCTGAATAGCCTGTTATTTTAGTACTTACCTCTTTTAAATTTTCATCATACCATTTTGCGAGTATCTCTTTTGGTCTTTTTATTTTTAAAAAAATATTAGGAAAACTTAGACATCCTTCAATATCTGTAACAGTTTCTTCTGTGTGCTGAAGCACAACTGGATTGATTACTAGTACAGAACTTTCTTTATTCTCACCCATAACAAATACTTGTGCATCCATACCTATTTGACTTGCACTTAATCCAATACCTTTATTTTTTATCATAAAGTTAACCATGTTCTCTTTTAGTTCTTTAGGATCAAAGCCTGGATTTTTTATATCTACGTCTTTTAGTTTTTTTTCTAAAAAAGCATCTGGATGATAAATTAATTTCATAATTCTACTTCTTCCCAATCTATGTTTTGAAAACCTTCATCACGTTTCATATTTACTGCATGAGCTTTAACTTTGCCCTTCCAATTAATATCATTGATTAAAACACGACCTGTATCTGCAAAGCCCATAATTAGCATATCGAAAGGAATACCTGCTTGTCTTAATGCTGATTCAGTTATGTCTCTTACACTTTCACGTCTACCAGTTATAAGAACTATTCTACAACCTTTTGCTTCCCATTCTTGAAACTTATCTCTTACGCCAGGTAATAATTTTGCGTCTCTATATACTAGGTCATAATGTCCGCCTTTGACGTATTCAAAGATAGTACCGTCTATATCACAAATTATTGTTTTCATAAGTTACTTTCTTTTACAACTTCTTTAACAAGTTCTACATCAGAATTTCGTTTTTTAAATCTCATAGCCCAATGTTCAGGATCCATAATATTATAAACAATTTCAAGTTGTTCATCATTGAATTTACTTAGCATCTCTTTGCCAGTATTACAATTTAATATTAACCAAGGACTAATCTTACCATCTTTAATATGATATACTGCTCTATTGAGTGTTACATATTTAAAGTAATGATTCCATAAACTATTATTATCATCTGCCCATTCCATCATAGTCATTATACTTCTTTCTAGGGCAGTTTCTACTCCTTCTTTTTTAATTAGCTCTAACGCATACTTTTCATACATTTCATCTCTGCACCAATGGTCTAACTTAACCCCGCTCGTAACCACGTAATCAACGTATCTCTCGGGATAGAGTGGACGGACATTTGATACAAAACTACCAAACTTAACAAAAGCATTGTAGTAAGGCGATTTAGAAAATTCTTCATATGTTTTATCTTTCTTTGCTCCTGCACTTAATTTATAAAATTGATTAAATGCATACAAGCCTAATTGTACACGTTTTTCATTTTTTTGTAAAGCTCTTCTTTTTGGTTCACACATATGAACAGCAAGAGTTTTCTCTCGCATAAATCCTGCTCCACAATATTCGCATACATAAGGCTTTTCAGAACTTTGCATTATCAATCCCGTGTTCCTCTGCAAGTTCTTTAAGTTCTTTTTTTGTAGATATTCCAGCAAGTAACTCAACCTCTTTTTGTTTCATATTAGGATATAACTGTTCTAAAAATTTAAGTATAGCATTATTATTAGTACCTGCTTTTTTCTTAAAACCAATATAAGGGTGGAATTTAATTTTACCCCAAGCACCGCTTGCACAAAGCAACTGCCACATTAATTGTTGATGACCTTTTTCTCTACCAACACCAATTGTATTAAAATGTTTATTATAATATTCATTGGTTTTAAAAACAGCTAATTCTTGATCTTCTCTAGTTCCTTGAACTGCACTAACATATCTATTAAGCAACCAAAAACTAACAGACTTTTTTTCTTCATCAGATAGTTCTTTCCAAACGTTTTTAGCGTTCATATCTATTGCGGCAAGAATATCTTTTACTGGGAGTTTTTGCGATGCCATTCTTTAAGTTCCTCGGGTGTATTAATTTCCATTCCGTTAAAATTTACTTCAAACACTGACATATCAAATCCGTTTTGTAACCATCTTAGTTGTTCTAGTTTTTCTTGTTTTTCTTCTTCAAACTGAATAAGTTTAGTATATGTTTTAAGTGCTTCACTTGTGTATCCGTATACTCCTAAATGGTGAGCTCCGTATTCTAATCCTGCTCTACAAAACCAATGTGCTTTGTTTTCTGTATGTATTAGTTTAACACTATTAGGATCTTTTTGCAAGTCCTTATTCATTTTTGTATATACAGTTACTACTGGTCTGTCATTTATTGCTAAACCGTTAGCTACAGTTTTGATTATATCTTCTGTAATATCAGGCATATCTCCTTGCACATTTATAATTGCATCATACCTATCGATTAATGGAAATCCAGCACATCTTTCAGTACCGTTATCATAAGGAAAGTCCTGTACAATACAGTTTCCTTCTGGAAATAAACTTTCAATTCTTTTGCTATCAGTTAAAATAAAGGTGTCTAGCCCCGTCATAGAGCAACGCTCGTACACCTTACGCACCATGGGCTGGCCATTTAGTAGTGCAATAGGTTTTTCAGGAAATCTAGTGCTTGCCATTCTAGCAGGAATACAAATAGCAAAATTTAATCCCACTTCTCTCATTATGCCGCTCCCATAAACCATTTACCTATTCCAACAGCGAATATAAACATAGCAATTCCGTTAATAAAAATTAATGCTCTGTCATGCCATAACATACCTACAACAAGCCAACCAGTTACTCCTACAAAATGAAACATCAAATTGATAGGTTCCATACCACTTATACTTGTCATTACCATTCCTATTAGAATAATAAAACTTGCTGACCATTTTATGTACCAGCTAAGATCTCCTTTTGGGGTTATCTTTTTAAACTCCAATGTCATTTGTCCAATTCTTCCCATTCGTCGTCCTCTTTATAAAAATCAGGGCACCCATCGTCTGTGCAATAGTTTGGATCTACTTTTTCTATTCCTGATGTATCGCCCGAACCTAATGCTTTAAAAAATTCAGACAATGTAGACGTTTTCTCTTTTGAATATTGGCAACCAGTCAAGGTTACTAAAATTATTATTGTAAATATTTTATTCTTTAAGTTCTTCTGCATCTTTTATAGTATAATACATTAATATTGTTCTGTCAAGTTGTTTTTTAAAAGCAGGATGGTTTTGGGCAATCTTTAACATGTGTTGCCATTCTGTGTATGTAAACAAATCGCCTTGAGCTTTTGACACACTATCTGGATGTCCGCCTACTATCCACCTTGGAATTTTATTATGTGGAGCATCTCTGTATCGAGCAAACACAACATTGTCTACCCTTTCATATATAAGTGGTTCTCCTGGAAGGAGAGATCCCCTCACACCTTGGTTCCTACTGTTCGTCGAACAATGTCGTTGTGATTAAATTCTGCCCAATATAATTCAAATGCAACACCATCTTCAAGACCTTCAAACTGATGAACTTTGCCAGGTTTCACTTGCGTAAAATCTCCTGCATTTAGTATTGTTTCATCTACTAATCCGTCTTGATCATCTTGCCAAACACGTACTAACATTTTTCCTGATTCAACAAAAAATCCATTCCATTTAAATTGGTGTTCGTGTTCGCTACATTTGAACCCTTTCTTAAATTCAATGCGATGGAATTCTAAAACGCCATTTGCATGAATTAATTCAGTTTGTCCCCATATCTTTCCTGCTTTCATTTCATTCTCCTTTACAATATAAGTCCGTAATCTATAAGTTCACATTGTCGTGATATTTCTTTAATGAAATATGCACACATTGGTTTTTCTCCTTCAGTAACTGGAATGCTTATTAGTTGTGCATTTTTTACTTTAGGAAAGTACCACTTTACATCATTATAAAAATTAGTAATTTTTATTTTAGCAAAGTCGGCTTTATAACTTGATAAAGGATTAAATAGAAATGCTTCAAATCCTCTATTGTTAATACTAGTTAGCGGTAATATTTCTAAATCATTTGCACTCTGACTATCGCCTACTGCTATAGACCAATCCAACGGCATCATAATTTCATTACCACCTATTTCTAATACCATTGCTGGTGAATTAAAACTTTCTAAAAAAATCAAAGGTATAAAAAAGAAATCGGGATTTGCAGGATCTGAATTATCTAAAACTGAAAATCTTATATCTTCTTCTAATTCATCAGGTAAGTTTGTTAATGGAAAACATTTGTTTTCTAATGTTAATATTCTCATATAAAATTCCTTTTAGTTCCACTCCACTTTTTCAAGAGTAAATGGATATTCAGCTTCTTTATAAAATTTCTTTCGCTGTGTTAAGTGTCTTTTTGCAAATTTACATGTAGATGTAATATCCCATATTTGTACAAAATCTTTATCTTTAGCCTTTCTTACGCCTCTGCCAATGCTCTGAATTACACGAACAAATGATTTTCCTGGCTCTATAAGCACAAGATTGAAGATGCGTGGAATATTAATTCCCACTGACGCAACTCCGTAAGTTGCAATAACCACATGATTTGTGCCTTCATTAATTTCGTCATACGCTTCTTTTCTGTCTTTTAGTTTTACATCGCCTTTAACAAAAACGCTATTGGGGATTAGTTCTTGTAGTAGTTCGCCTGCTGAAATTCTATCTACTAGTATAAGTGTGTTGCCTGATTGTGATATTGTGTTTAATAGTTTGCCTATATATTCTATTCTATCTTTATTTGTTACAAGATACTTTAGTTCTTCTTGATAATTAGTATGTACTAATGTGTCAATTAATTGAACAACATTAACATGACAATTAGATAGTACACCTTTATCTTGTAATTCTTTAGCTGTAATGTTTCCTATTACAGGTCCTAAACTTGCATGTATACTTTCAAATTCAAACTTCTCTTTTGGTATAGTACCTGTTAAGCCCCAACGAATAGGAGCATTACGTAAGTTTTGTGTTAATAATTTTTTCAATACTTCTGCTTTTGCTTGATGTACTTCATCAACTATTACTGTCTGTACATCTTCTAAAAACTCAGCAAGACTCAATACAGCCGATCCGTCTTTTGTTTTCTTGTCAAGTATGTTTAAACTTTGCCAAGTACATATTGTATGAGTCCTGCCTAGCTCTTTCCGGTCGCCAAAGTATACGCCAACATCAAGACCACAGTTTATATAATCATCCTCTGTTTGTGTAACCAAACTTTTATTAGGAACAATTACCAGGCTACGCCCGTATGATTCAGTAATCTTCGATAGTGTAGCAGTTATAATAGTCTTTCCTGCGCCTGTAGCTACTTCTTGCAATGCTTGGGGATTTTGCAAAAAGTTATTAATAACTTCAACTTGATAATCCCTTAGTTTTATAAGTTCGCCTTCAGCTGGATGACCTTTTGGCCAAGTTTTTTTACCCCAGAAATCTTCTGTTATATTATTAAATTTTAAACTTAATAATTTTCTTTTATCTTTAATATCTGTTATTTCGACATTGCATCTTTGTAATACATCAGTAATAATGCCAAGGTGATTAACATACCCAGAGCCACCAATACCAAAGAAAGCAACTTTGCCGTCCCATCTTCCCAACTTATACTGGGGCATGTATCTAGCATATGGCACTTCAAACTTAAGAGCATTAGAGAGCTTCCTCCGTACGTCGACTTCTAATCCTTCTATTTTAATATTTACTTCGTCTTCAATAATTAATCTACATGTAGCCATATTATAAAGTTTGCACCTTTGTACGATTAAATGAGCTTATTTGATCATCATAATGTATTACTAAATCAAACGCATTAATATAGTCATTGACTTTTTCATTAAGCCTATAACTGCCCATACATAATACTGTATTAGGTTTCCAATCGCTCTTTAATAAGGGTTTAGGAAACTTATTACTATTAATATACACTAATTTTGTAGTATTGTCAAGAGGATTATTTAATCCATTATCTCTAATATATTCATTAAATCTTTTATCAACGTTATTTTCAGTTCTAAATAACACACTCATATCTTCTTTAAAAAATATATTATTTAATCCGTTAGTAATTGCAGATAATCCTTTTAATGGTGAAATAGTCTTACTCTTATCAAAAGGCAAAATTACTAATAGTGGGAATCTATTTAATTCTAATAAACTTTCTAAAACTCGTTCAATAGGCCATTCATTTGGAGAAATTTGTATATGACTTTCTTCCCTAGTTACAATTTTTTTACTTAGTATTGTTAATGCATTTAAACTTTCTTCTAATTTATCTTGATCAAAATAATGTAATCCAAGTTGATCTTTTCTGTCATTATACAATGCTAAATTTTCTTTTGTAGGTTCGCCTATTGATGATATCATAAAATCAATAGCTTTTTCAGATAAGTTTTTTAATTTGAAGGAATAAATTCCTGGAATATAATCGTCTTCGTTTTCGTTCATTTTTTCTACTTTACTGTAATATGATAATAACTCAGGATTAATTTTAAAATTACTATTTTTAAAACATCCTATAACGCTGTATAAATTTTTTTCTGTAAATGGAAAATAGTGTATCTTTGATTTACTGTCGTATAAATGACCTACTGTTTCTCTTTTCACTTTTTCTAAATTATTCAATAACCTTTTGTTAAAGACAAACTTTACAGAAATTAACAAATCATTTATACCATCTTGCAATACATTATTTGGATACTCATAAGCGTCCTCTCGAGATACTAATGTAATAACTTTTTCTCTGTCAATCCTTCGTAAAGGAATACGTAAGCTGTTAAAACATTTAGTTACGTCATAATCAAACATGTCTTTATATGCCAGTAACTTTGTTTGTATTAATTCATGTTGCCTATCAGTTAATCCTATGCCTCTAAAAACCTGTTTACCAATACTGAATAAAATAGAATGGTCCTCTTTTTTTATAGTAAATTTTAAATTAGACGACTGTAAGCCGACTAATATTTCAAGACAATCTTCTATATCATGTTTAATCATACTAGTATTATACTTTAAAAAAGTTTAGAAGTCAAGTGTTTATGTGGGATTCCTTGAGATATTTCTTCAATGGTATATTCAGTATGTGCATAATCGTTGAGCCATTGTTGTCTGTCAGGTAAAGTTGGAGTATGTATATCTTTCAAATCTTTATTTGCAACATCGTATGCCAAACTACTAGGACCTGTAAATGCAGGTATGCCTGCTATTATGCTGTGTATACCAGGATTGCTTGACCAACTCACTGTAGCCCAAGCGCCTTTAAATGACATGTCAAAATCGTCATATGTGTTAGGTATCTTTTTTGGTTCTTCTCTGCGTACATTGGTCCATTCTCTTTCTATTTCAGGTAAAGGACATCTAGGATGGGGTCTAAATATTATTGGTAAATTTGTGTGAAGTTTTATTGTATCAATAGTTTTGAGCATCCAATTAGCCATCGAGCCCATATTTTTCCATTGTAAACTTTTGTCATGTTGTCCGCATATTAATATGTGTTCACCACTTGTTCTCCATGGTTGTAATTTTAATCCTAAATTTTTTGCTCTTGTATTGTCATTTCCTTTAGGGCCAAAGTAAGCATCTCTGTTAATGCCATTAAGTCCAACTTTCCAAGTTGTGCCTCTTTTAATACCTCCAACTTCTAGTACAATCGTTGGTTTGTTTTGTTCCCAGACTTCTTTGTTTCTTGCCATCCTACCATTAAACAATACGCTCCATATAACATTAACATCGGCACTAGGATCATTGTAGACAACATCAATCCCAGGGTAGTGAAAACAGCCGTTAGCAAAAGCATCAAAAACAGGTTTACTGTTGAGTGCGCCATAGTCTGTCCATAAACTAACTTTCATTCCAGTATGATTCATTTCTTTGTTTGATTAAATCTTTTGTTAAACTTTTTCCGGTGTCTTTGCGAGCACCTTTTAAATGATCCATCCATCTTCCTAATTCACAATTTATCAATGGATGACCACCTCCTCCTGTGATAGCACCTTTTAATATCATATCTTCTGTATAGTCTAATACATTTGGATATTCTATTTTCATTTTGTTTAAAATATTTCCAAAAACAAAACTATCGTGCCATTCTTCTAATAAAAAAATACCATTGTCTGCGTCTTCGTATACTCTTTCAAATTCTTGCATAAATTTTTTACATACTTCATTTTGCACATTCAATCCATAAAATCCACATTCTGGCCAAGTTTGTGAACCTTTACCTCTGCCTACATATGTAATCCATTTATCTGCTGGTAAAAGATCGGCAAATTGTTCGTAACTCCATGGACTATGTATAAATGTATCTGCGTCCATCCATACACACCAATTATTTGATTTTGTAAATGCATCATAAACTGCGTAAGTTTTATTTGCAAATCTAATGGCATCCCATTTAAATTCTTTATGATGATCTCTTGGTCTACGTTCTGGCCAAGGACATTTGCCATTTGCTTTTGGCACATTGGCCCATTTAGATTTAAATCTATTTAATTTTGGTAACGCTTCAAATGAATCTAAAATTGTAATTTGATTTGTATCAGGATTATTTGGAGAACAACTTTCTGCGTACACTAATAATTTTATACGTTTGTCTACTTGTTTAGCAAAACTATCTAAAAATCTTTGTCCGTATTGCTCAAGCCCCGGTTGATGAAAAGTTGTTAATACTAATATTTCCATTGTATTGTTTATTCCTTGTGTTAATTGCCATCCGTTAAATGTCAAATAAATTCTCTCATATGTCTCCAACAAGCTCCGCTTCTTAATTCTGCGAAGTTCCAATGAAACATACTAATTCGTCTTAACCATTGAAGCCTATCAAAAGTTTGTGGTGTTTCAATTTTACTAAAATCTATGTTAACAACTTCTTTACATTGACTGTCTGTAGGGTCTGTTAAAAATGCATGATATCCTCTTATGATTGGACCAACTGCGGCACTACTGTTATGATTAACAACTGCCCATGCTCCTTGTAAGTCTTGATCTAAAGTTCTGCCTGGAGGACTAAGTTCTATATTAGAAAAATGTGCTAAAGGATGATTTTGTCTTTTTGCCAAATATATAGGTGCCTTTTTATCTCCAGGATGACTTCTAATAATAATTTTCCTATCTGTATGCTGTTGTATTCTTGTAACTGTATTTGCAATCCATTCTAAAACATCATACCCTTTCATACTCCAGCCTCCTTGTCTTTGACACATCAATACTATATGATTGCCTCCCTTAGTATAGTCAGAAAGTTCGAGATTTAAAGTTTTACTAATACTTTTCCATCGCTTTTCATTAATATTTGCATCACAATATTTTCCAGTTGTTGGAAATATACCATTAAAGCTGTATCTCAAGTAGCCTTTTGTATTTTGTGGATCGTGAAATAAAAATAGATTTGCATCAGCAGTAACAGTATGTCTGCCATATTCTTTTTGAGAATCAATCACATTTTTTCGTAATCTTAAATGTGGTGTAGTAATTTTATCATATACCCAACCTTGTATCATAGCCGCATCACATTCAAGAAGATTTTCGTGATTATGAACTTCAGCCTGATCACCAGTTTGCCTAACTCCTTCTGCAAAATCAAATAACAGTTGAGGTTTTTGAGGGTTTATGTTCTTACCTGGAACAGTTTTTAAATAACTAACTACCTTCATTAAGGATATCCCATGCGTATCCAGATCGAAGCTCATTCGCAGTAAATTGACAATAAGATAAGTGTCTAGCAAAAGCATGTACTTCATCTATACTAGGATAATTTAATGCTTCTACATCATGTAAATTTTTATTACATAGTGCTTGTGCCGCATTTGGTGCTAACGCAATAGCAGGTTTCCCTACAAGTAATGCTTCAGTAGCCGCTATACTGTTAAAAGTAACAAGACAGTGAGCTTCTTTTAATGCGTCCCATATTGTGTTTTGAGTTACCCTTTCTCTTCTGGATGGTTTTAGTCTTACAACTAATTTTCTATCAGTGTGTTTTTTTAGTTCTGACAGGGTATTCTCCATCCATTCGTCTACATCTAGTCCGTAGAACTTCATTACCTTTGCACTAGGTGGACAAATTAAAACATAACTACCTTTTTTAAATTTACTAGGTCTCCAACCTAGTCTGTGCAATCTATCATCAGGACGTTCTTTGATAGGTCCTAAGTTTTGTAAATTATTTTTTGTGACTCTATGATAGTCTTTTCTTGTAGTCCATACAGGTTGCATATATCCTGTATCTATAGCATAAAAATCTCTACCTGTTTCTTGGCAAAACTTAATTGCTTTTTGTCCTCCACCACCTAAGCCTCTAATTACTAAAGTATTATCTGATTTAGATTCTCTGTCAAAATCACTAATTACTCCTCCGCTACCAAGTATAAAGTCTTCGCAAAAAGGATCGTAGGCAAGTCCTTTAGACTTTTCACTTAATGGGCTGAATTCAGGCTTGTTTATAGCCGCAACTTTTATTCCCATTGTTTCCTCCTTTATTCTTTTTATTTCATTTTTTGTTTTATAAACAACTTCGTCTGGATCGGAGAGTTGATTTAGACATAACGTTAAATATTTTTTTGCACTCCAATTTAAAGTTAAATCGTCAATATTTACTCTTTGTGATAATCTCCTTTCTTCTTTTTCCTCCATCTTTATCATTTTTTTCTTTAAGTATTCTGCTTGCACACTTACCCAATCTAAAGCATATTCACACTCTTCTCTACCTTCGAACCAAGGTCCACCTTCTGTGTAATGTAATGCTTTGGGCTTTCCATCTAATGGTTCTTTATACCATCCTACTAGCCAATTCCATTCATGAGATATTCTCCCTACAAATTTATCTTTTAACCAACTAAATCTATGTAGATATGCTCCAGAAGTATCGGCATTATTAATTACATCCAAAGTTAATTGCTTGTGATCAGGATGTCCACAATTCCATAATACCATACTTGACCAATTTTTTCTAGGATAAGGTAGCTGTGCTTTACCGTCCATTTTTTCTCCTTCTTTAGGAGTATAGTCATGGTGGGCACACATTACTGCAAATTTGTCGTCTGCTTGTGAAAACAAATCAGCAACATCTTGTTTGAATATAAAATCACAATCTATGAATAATGCCCAGCCTTTGTAGTCAGTAAGAAAAGGAACTAAGAATCTAGTAAAAGTAAATTCAGTACTGCCAAGTTTATCTTCTTCTCGCCAATACCATCCAGATTCTCTTAATTTAGTTTGTTTAATAGGAATAATTTCTACAGGCACTGATGCTGTTCTAATAATACTCTCTCTACATACTTCGTATGCTATATCTTCTCTAGTATCGTATCCTACAAAAATTTTTAATGGTTTAGTCTCTTCTTCTTTCAATATCTTCCTCCACACACTTCTCCCCATACTGTACTTCTAGTATATGACAATGCTCGTCAAAGGGGTTACTTGCTTTATGCCATACTTCACATCCTATAGAATAACCATTTGTACATTCTGATAAAGTTACTGTGTCTTTGTTTGAATTATATTCTGTATCTAAAACACATTTTCCTTTAAGTACATACCAGTGTTCTGATCTAAAATAATGTTTTTGATCAGATAATGATTGTCCAGGTGTT
>MDTA01228167.1_pt1 | contig 16797 bp, 19 predicted proteins | sample 811151 | NCBI WGS metagenome assembly MDTA01 (sample SAMN05326648, study PRJNA326480) | marine metagenome | isolation source: seawater | place: Indian Ocean: South | collected 2010 | reverse complement strand
GCTATATGTGTCAACACGATCAATCCCTCCTTGAGAACAGACGCATGGGAATCATGGGAGGCTGCTAATCCAGAATTTGTTCAAGGTCTCAAAGACAAAATGCCTTTAGGCAGATTAGGTAACCCCATTGAAGACGGTGGACCTCTTTTCGTTTTTCTTGCTGGATCGGGGTCTGATTACATTACGGGTATGACCATCATGTTAAATGGTGGGCGCCATATGCCTTAGGAATTAAATTGGAACCATTAATCAGATATCCGATATTTCAACATGCTTGGTTTGTCAATGATTTGGAAAAAGTTTGCCATGCTTGGCATCGTGCTGTGGGCGCAGGCCCATTTTTTATAACAGAAAATCATGTCACAGAAACACAGACATATCGTGGTCAGACTTTCTTAACACCGTTGCATTATGCGTTCGGCTACCACGGGGAAACTCAAGTTCAATTTATACAACAGGATGAAGATTCCCCTTCTATTTATCGTGATATGTATAAAAAAGGTGAAGAAGGTTTTCATCACATAGCAATGCTGGTTCCTGATGCTGATGTTAAGACTGAAGCAGAAAGATTCCGCAAAGCTGGTTATCCGATTGCTTCAGAACTGTGGTCGCATGCTGATGTGGCGTATATCGACACTCGTGATTTGATCGGCTGCTTCCTGGAGTTGCATGGTGACAACGAAGAGATTCGAGGAGTTTTTGCACCATGGTTAGATGCTAGAGAAAATTGGGATGGTGTAACAGACCCTGTTAGATACAGGAAACAATCTGCTTGATTGCAAACGTGGAGCTAGGGGGATTTGAACCCCCGACCTCCTCCATGCCATGGAGGCGCTCTAGCCAACTGAGCTATAGCCCCTGAAGAAAGAAATGGTAGCAGAAACCTGTAGGCACTTGCTCCAAGTAATGCAAATCTATTCACAAAGGTTGTAAAAAGCTTCGGTAGTCTCAAATACGTGGAACAAACTTATAAACCTCAAGAAATAGAGTCTCGTTGGCAACAGAGGTGGATCGACGAAGGCACCTATGAGGTAGACAACGACGATCCGCGTCCTTCTTATTACGTTCTTTCCATGTACCCCTATCCAAGCGGGCCAGCTCACATGGGTCACGTGAGAAATTACACGATGGGTGATTTGCTTGTTAGATATCGAACAATGAGAGGAGATGGAGTTTTATCTCCTATTGGATTTGACTCTTTCGGACTTCCTGCAGAAAATGCAGCAATAAAAACCGGAACTCATCCTCGAATTCACACCAAGGAAAATATAGAAAAGTTGTCTGCTTCTCTTCGCAGAATTGGAGCAGCTTACGACCTGCGGAGATCGTTTAGCAGTCATGACGATCAATACATGAAATGGACCCAATGGATTTTTCTCAAGCTATACAGTGCTGGTCTTGCGTACAGAGACAGAGCATCTGTTAATTGGTGCCCTGGCTGTCAAACTGTCCTAGCAAATGAGCAAGTTCTGACAGATGGCACATGTGAAAGATCTGGAGATCTTGTAGAGAACAGGGAAATGGAACAATGGTTTTACCGTATTACTGAATACGCGCAGCAACTAATAGATGATTTAGAAACAGTCGAATGGCCAGAAAAAGTCAAGCTGATGCAACAAAACTGGATAGGTCGCTCCGAAGGTGCTGAATTTGGTCTAGCAATCGCAGACATTGAAGGGGGAAAGAGGCAAGATTTACCACCATTGCATGTTTACACAACTCGTCCTGATACAGCTTTTGGAATGACGTTTGCTGTTATGTCTCCTGAACATCCAAGAGTTGATGAACTCGTGACCGAAGAAAATAAGTCTGCAGTTACTTCTTTTCAAAAAGAAGTCTCAAACCGTTCTGAAATGGATCGTCTTTCTTCAGAGGGAAACATTGCTAAGAGAGGAGTTCCTACTGGTTCTTTTGTGATAAATCCATTTACAAACAAACCTGTTCCTCTATTTTTAGCCGACTATGTTCTGATGAACTATGGAACAGGTGCAATCATGGCAGTTCCTGGTGAAGATCAACGAGATTGGGATTTTGCTATTGCTCATGGTTGTGAAATTATTCGCACTGTACAACCACCAGAAGGTTTTGACGGTGAAGCTTATACAGGAGATGGCTTGTCAATAAACAGCGATTTTCTAAACGGAATGCAAATAAAAGAAGCCAAAGAAAAAGCAATTCAATGGCTTGAGGATCAAAACTTAGGTTTTCACAGAGTTAATTATCGTCTTAGAGATTGGCTTGTCTCGCGTCAAAGATACTGGGGATGTCCTATTCCGATTATTTTCTGTGATGAATGTGGTGAACAACCGGTTCCAGAAAATGATCTACCCGTACAATTGCCGGATGATGTCAAATTCATGCCAACAGGGAGGTCACCACTTACAACACACGAAGGATTCCTCAAAGTTGAATGTCCAAAGTGTGGACGGGAAGCGCAACGTGAAACAGACACAATGGATACTTTTGTTGACTCCTCGTGGTATTTTTTGAGATTTACAGATCCATTAAACGAAAAAGACCCTTTTGGGGAAGATGCCATAAATAAGTGGCTTCCGGTTGATCAGTACATAGGTGGGGTTGAGCATGCAATTCTCCACTTGATGTACGCTCGTTTTTTCACAAAGGCATTGTCGGATCTGGGAGTAGCTCCGAAAGATCTGAGGGAGCCCTTTAAGAGACTTTTCACGCAAGGGATGATACGTCTAGGGGGCTCAAAAATGTCAAAATCAAAAGGCAATCTGGTTGCCCCAGAAGCAATTCTCGATGATCAAGGAGCTGATGCTTTGCGTTTAGCTCACCTTCAAGTGAAACCCCCTCAAGAAGATGTTGATTGGGAAGATTTTGGGATTGACGGTTGCGCTAAGTTTTTAAATCGTGTTTGGCGTGTAGCTCATCCTGACACTTCATTGTTGAAAGAGACAAGAGAAGGGGAATTGAATAAGAGAGACGAAGAAATAGTCAGGCAAACAAACCTTTTAATTGAAAGAGTAACTAACGACTACGATCGATGGTCATACAATACGGCTGTAGCTGCTTTCATGGAATTTACAAACACTTTGTACCGCTGGATACAAACAGAAGAAGGTGCACATACGGAAGTTCTAAAGTCAGCAGTAGACACTCTTTTGCTTGTTATGGCACCTGCTACACCTCATTTTTGTGCAGAGTTATGGGAGATCAGGAACTCAGCTCACATACATGAAGAACCATGGCCACAAGCAGATAAGTCAAAAATTGAATCTGAAACAGTAACCGTTGTAGTTCAGGTGAATGGAAAACTTAAAGACAGAATAGAAGCAGCATCGAATTTAAGTGAAACCGAAATGCAAGAATTAGCTTTAGCTTCGATACGGATAAAAGAAGTTTTGTCTGATCAGGTTCCAAAACGAATAATTGTCAGACCACCTTCTCTAGTCAACATAGTCGTATAGAAAAATTTTAATTAAATATCATCCTGTGAACGAAGAAAATTTTGCAGCTCTTCGGCAAGGTCGTCACCTGAAGGAAGACTGCTGCCGGGATCATTCAGTTCGTCGTAAGCAATTTCTAATTTCTCTATCATTGTAAGATGCTCTTCATTGTTGCCAATTAGTTGATCCAGTCTGCTTCGGGTGTTTAACGCGTTTTGATCAAGTTTAAAGTCGCGATTCCATATACCCGAGATTTCCCTGAGACCTTCTAAAAGAGCAACGGTAGCAGGCGGGTATGGACCTGTTGAAAGATAGTGAGGGACTTGAGCCCAAAGACCTATAGCAGGTGTACCAGCAAGAGCAACCTCAGCTTCTATGACTGCTTGAAGTCCAGCTGGAACTTTAATTGAGGCAGTAACAAAATCTAATTTGGCTGCCATCTCAATCGAACTGGCAGTACAAGAGAGTCTAGTTGGTCTGGTGTGGGGAACTGCGGCAGGATATGCGCCAAGACCTATTACTAGAGAGACATCAAGGCCATAACAAATGTTTGTAACTGCATCTGTAAAAACTTTCCAATCATGATCTGGTTCTGGTCCGTGTAGAACACAAGCGTCAGGTCCCTCTAAGCCTTCGATATGTAAAAGCTCTATTGAAGGCCATTCTAAATTCTCTACGACCCCTTCATTTAAATGGAGAATAGGTCTTCTGGCGCGGTGGTCAAGAAGTCTGTCAGTATCAAATTTGACCATTGTATAGATTTCAGCTTTTGACAGAAGGGACTCTTTAGCACTGTGAGCAATACCTGAAGAGTCAATCCAACCATCTAATGCCAAGATAAGGACAGGTTTGTCGAGTTCTTTAAGTTCAGCAAATTCAAAAAGATGCTCATAGTTGTCAGACATGTTATTTCCTTTGCAAAAAGTCTTTAAAAGTAGAGTCAGCTAAATCAACTAGAAGCAGGACACGTTCACCAAAAATATTAATCGCGGCATTATCGGTTTCACTTCCCATCACTCCGGCTGCATATCTTGTGTAAACACCTTCAAGGATGCAGGCGAGTCTCCAATAAGCAAAAGAGATGTAGAAATCTAATTTTGAAAGGTCTCTTTCGCTTAGATCTCCATAAAGAGAGCGAACTTCTGAAGGGGTTGGAAAACCCTCAATTGACATAGCTTGCGTTTCCATACCCGTCAGATTATTCGAGTAGGCAATAATTGCAGCTACATCCGAAAGAACGTCGCCAAGTGTGCATAGCTCCCAGTCCAGGACAGCAGCTACTTCACCTGTTTCAGTCATGATGGTGTTATCTAATCTGTAATCACCGTGCACTATTCCAACGCCTTGTTGTTCAGGAACATTTTTTAGAAGGTTGTCGTGCACTTCGAAAACGCCGGAAATTTCCCTATTGGTTGATAGTTCAAATTGCGCTTTCCATCGTTTCAACTGTCTTTCTATGTAACCATCTCTTCTCGCCAGATCCCCGAGTCCCACAGCGTCTACATCTACTGAATGCAGGGAGGCAAGAGTAGCCAAGAGTGACTTGCCCATTCTCTCGCGTATCTCAAGAGGCTGGGTAGCAGCAATTTCGGCATCGCGGACCACTATTCCATCTACAAAATCCATCACATAAAAAGGCGCATCGTTTACTTCTACGTCCTCACAGAGTCCAATAACTTTAGGAACTGGAACTCCGCTTCCTTCTAAAGCTTTGATCACACGATATTCACGAGTCATGTCATGTGCGGTGGCAAGGACGTGACCTAGAGGAGGGCGTCTAAGAACCCATTTTCTGCCCGAGTCGTCTGCAACTGTATAAGTCAAGTTTGAATGACCTCCGACAATTTGTTGGTATTCAAGATTTCCTTCAACTCCGTCAACATGAGAGTCGATCCACTTCCGTAGTTCATTTTCTCTGATTCCGGGAGTTGTGTTCATGCTCAGACGGTAGTGGAGGAAAGCGGATCTCTCTACCCTGAAAGGAAGGAATTTTTTTTTCTTGTTGGGTGGATGAAGATGACTCTAGAAGTAACTGATAATGATTTCGAAAAGGAAGTACTTGAGCTTTCATAAAATCAGCCTGTAGTAGTTGACCTTTGGGCTCCATGGTGTGGCCCTTGCAAAAGCTTGGGACCAATACTTGAAAAAGTTATTGAAGAGACAAAAGGAGCAGTGCAGCTTGTCAAAGTAAATATTGATGATAATCCAGGAGTAGCGGGAGCTTTTAGGGTCCAGTCGATTCCAGCCGTTTTTGCTATACATAAAAAAGATGTTGTTAGTAGTTTCGTGGGAGCACAGGGAGAAGATGCTGTACGGGACTTTGTTCAGAAGTTGCTAGCAAAAGAAGAACCAACAGAATTAGAGAAATTAATTGAAAATGGTGACGAAGAGTCCTTGAGAAAGGCTTTAGAAATTGAAGCAGATAATGCCATAGCAGTAACTTCTCTTGCTCAATTTCTAGTGGAGCGAAATGGGGATGGTGACAAAGAAGAGGCGGTTAATATTCTTGAGCGTATTCCTGAGACCCCTGAAACGAGAAGAGTTTTAGCGATAGCTAGACTTGAGGACGTAGGTGATATTGAGTCAGAGCTAAGTGAATTGATTGGAAAAGTGAAAATTGATGAGAAGGCACGAGGTAGATTTATTGATCTTCTTGAGTTATTGGGTCCAGAGGATCCCAAAACTAGCGAATGGAGACAGCGCTTAACGTCTGCACTTTTCTAAAAGAAAGGAATCAAACAAGGTGTCCAAAGAAACTAAAATTGATACTCCGGCAGTAGAGGGATTTTTTACTCAAGGTAAAGAACCATGTTTGATTGGTGGTCGTTATAGAGAGTCAGGAGGCTACTGTTTCCCTAAAAATCTCGGAGGATCAGATCCTGACTTTCCAGATGATGAGATTGAGGAGGTTACTTTGAGCAGATTTGGAAAGATCTGGTCATACACCAATAGCACCTATCCGCCTCCTCCTCCTTTCATCGCAGCTGAACCATATGAGCCAATCGTCATAGCAGCGGTTGAACTAGAAAAAGAAAAAATGGTTGTGTTAGGTCAAGTCGTAGATGGATTCAGCGTTGAAGATCTACACATAGGCATGTCAGTAGAAGTGGAAGTAGGAACTTTATATGAAGACTCTGAATACCGTTACTTGACATGGATGTGGAAACCTTTGCCTGAGCAAAATATAAAGGATAAGAAATAGGTATGGAAGATGTAGCGATACTTGGGGTTGGTATGCACCCTTGGGGCAAGTGGGGGCGCAACTTTGTTGAATATGGAACTTTTGCTGCTAGAAAAGCTTTGGCTGATGCTCAAATCGAATGGAGTGAGGTGGGATTCATTTCGGGGGCGATAACGGTCAGATGCGGCTACCCGGGATATGTTGCTGGGTCAACTATGGCAAGAGCTTTGGGTTTTAATGGAACCCAGGTTGCGAGTTCATATGCTGCTTGTGCATCAGGCGCTACTGCACTTTCGGTAGCGCGTGGACAAATATTGTCTGGAGCGTGTGATGTGGCACTAGTTGTTGGAGCAGATACAACTCCTGATGGTTTTCTTTCTCCAAATGATGGAGTTAGGACCGATGATACAGATTGGTTGCGTTTTCATATGGTGGGTGCTACAAATCCTGTTTATTTCGGATTACATGCAAGGCGTCGAATGGAATTGTACGGTGCTACGAGTGAAGATTTCGCATTGGTGAAAGTTAAAAATAGTAGACACGCTGTATTTAATGAAAACGCGCGTTTCAACAAAGAGTACGCCTTAGAGGATGTTTATCGATCACCTGTTGTTTCTGACCCCTTAAGACTTTTAGAGATATGCACGACAAGTGATGGAGGTGCTGCAGTTGTTGTCTCGTCTGTTGATTATGCCAAGTCATTAGGTTTGCATGATCCGGTTCGGATATCAGCAATTGCGTTAAACACGCCGACTTATCCTGATCCTGTCATAGACCTTCCTTATCTGGCAACAGATTCATATGCATCAGCTAACCCAAGTGAAACAGGATTCAAAGAATCAATAGGCAAGCATGTCTATGAAGAAGCCGGTCTAGGCCCTGAAGATGTGGATGTTGCCGAAGTTTACGACCTTGCCTCGTCTATGGAACTTGATTGGTATGAACAGTTGGGATTTTGCAAGCCCGGTGAAGCAGAGTCTTTATTGAGAAACGGAAGTACTTCAATTGGAGGAAAGATTCCAGTAAACCCAAGCGGAGGGCTGGGTGCATTTGGAGAGGCGGTTCCAGCTCAGGCCATTGCACAAGTGTGTGAACTCAATTGGCAACTCTCAGGAAAAGCCGGAAAACGTCAGGTGCAAGGAGCGCGGGTTGGTATAACAGCCAACCAGGGTTTGTTTGGACATGGCTCCTCAGTCCTGTTGAAGAGGTAGTCTCGTAAGATAGTTAATAGAAATGGATGGTGAACTATGGCAGTGCACGAAACTGTAATTGATGGGATAGCCACTTTGACTATGGATAATCCTCCTGTTAGTGCGCTTAACATTGCCGATGCTTACTCTCTTGCTGACAAAATAAGTTCTTATGGCGAGCAGAAAGAAATTGTGAAAGTTGTCTTAATACGATCTTCGCAAAATGGTTTTTGTGCTGGGGTAGACATAAAAGAAATTCAAAACCTTCCTGGCAATGAGGGAATTCTGAAAGCCAACCATTCTTGTTATGAAATGTTTGACGCCATTCATAATTCAAAAATTCCTGTCATAGCATCAGTAAATGGTCATTGCTTGGGGAGTGGAATAGGAATAGCTGGTAGTGCCGACGTGGTTGTAGCGTCAGAAGAGGCTACTTTTGGTCTCCCGGAAGTTGACAATGGGGCGCTTGGAGCAGCAAGTCATTTAATGCGTTTGGTGCCGACTCAGAAAGCAAGGTGGATGCTTTATACTTGCGAATCAGCTACTGCACAAGAGCTATTTAGCTTCGGGTCAGTTTTGAAAGTTGTAAAAAGCGAATTGTTGGAAGAAGTCTCTCTTGAAATTGCAAAAAAGATTACTGAAAAAGACCCGACACTCATAAGAGCTGCAAAAGCATCCATGGACGGTATCGAGGAGTCTAATCTCTCAAGACGCTACAGGTTGGAACAGGGATACACATTTGAGATGAACCTTATGGGTATAGGCGATGAGGCTCGTGATGCCTTTCTAGATAAGTAACCACTTGGGCGTAATCGATGAACAAACCTTCTCTTGTGATAATGGCGGCTGGACTAGGGACCAGATTTGGCGACACAAAACAATTGGTTCCTGTAGGACCGAGAAATGAAATTTTTCTTGACTATGCGATAAGAGAAGCCATAAGTCTAGGAATAGAAAGAATCGTAATAGTGTCTAGAACCGTCCTGGAGGAAAAACTAAAAAATCACCTCAGTCAATATGAGAAAAACTGTTTACATATCGAAATAGTCCATCAGGACACTTGTGGACCTGTTCGTATTAAACCGTGGGGGACAGGTCATGCTGTAGTAACAGCTTTAGGTAAAACGGAAGGTTCAATAATCGTGATGAATGCTGATGACTACTATGGTCCGACTGCATTGGAACAACTTCTCAAAGGTTTCAACGGTGATAATATAGCGATCCTAGCTTTTCGACTAAAACATACACTTCCCGAAAACGGAAAAGTTTCAAGGGGTATCCTCTCAATTGAAAATGAGAAACTATCAAAAATTTCAGAAGTTCATGGAATAAGAAGTGAAGGTAATCAGATTAAAAGTGATGAAGACTATTTGATTTCAGAAAGTGCATATGTGTCGATGAACTTATGGGCGATACCCGAAAAAAGTTTGAAAGTAATTCAAAAACAATGGGATTCATTCATTGCTGAAAACTATTCAGATGAGCAAGCAGAGTTTCTTTTACCTTTAGCAATTCAAGAACAGCTTCAAAATAAGCAGGTAGAAATAGATGTAATTCGAACAGATGAGTCATGGATCGGGGTTACAAACCCCGAAGATCTCGATATGGCTAGAACTGCCTTAGCGGAAATAAATTGAATTTGGAGAAAGATGTTTGTATTACGCTTTGATCTTCGCATACCACCCTTTGTAAGTTCTCTAACCCACGGTGAGCAATACAGTGAATTTTTGAAAATGGTTAAATGGGCTGACGACAAAGGATTCGCAGCTGTTGTTCTCTCTGAGCATCATGGGACAGAGGACGGTTACATGAACTCTCCATTATTACTGGCTGGGGGAGTTTTAGGGAAAACCAGTAACCTTTTCTGTTCCGTTTCAGCCTTACTTTTACCTTTGCATGACCCATTGAGAATAGCAGAGGAAATAGCGACTGTAGATCTAATGGCTCCGGGGAGATTAAATGTTGTGATAGGCGTTGGTTACAGAGAATCAGAGTTTGAAATGTTTGATAAAAATCGAAAAACCCGCGGAAAAGACACTGAAGAAGGAATAGAGACAATTCTCAGTGCTCTAACCGGCACTCCTTTTGAATACAGAGGTAAAAAAGTTCGTGTTACACCTAAGCCGGTTTCAGATCCAAGTTCGCTAATTTCTGTCGGAGGTTCTGTCGAGATATCAGCTAAGCGAGCGGCAAAACTAGGGTTGCCTTTCATACCAGCGGTACGTGATGAAAATTTGGAATCTATTTACTATGAAGAAGCAAAATTGCTCGGTTATGAAAACCCCATGTGCATGATGCCTTCTGGGCCAGGAATGGTTCTCGTAAGCGAGGATCCAGAAAAAACTTGGGATGAGATAGGTGCTAATCTCGTATATGACGCAATGACTTACGCCGCATGGCAGTACAAGGATCAACGATCATCTTGGCATATTGAAGGAACAAGTGTCGATGACCTAAAAGCAGGTGGTCAGCATATGATTCTCACCCCTGATGAGTGTGTGGATCTTGTAAAAAATAACGGAGCGGCAGTTTTACATCCTTTAATTGGAGGTATTAACCCAATTGTTGGATGGGAGAGTTTAGAACTGGTAGCGAATAAAGTGATTCCAAACTTAATTTGAATTTTATATACGTTTGATTGAACTTTTAGGGGAGAGTATGAGCGACTTAATCGTAGAAAAAAATGGATCAATTCTACTTCTTACAATGAACAGGCCGAATAGGCAGAATGCAATGACTCTCCCTATGTTCGCACGACTGGCTGATGCATGGGAAATGGTCGAAAATGATCTTGATATTCGTGTTTGCATTTTGACGGGTGCTGACGGAAATTTTTCTTCAGGTATGGATCTTCGCTCTCTGTCAGGTGACAGTGACGATACAGATGATTATGACGTGAATAAACGTATGGAAGAAGAGGGCGCCGATTTTATCTACAAGGGTTTACTGAAAACCAGACATCCAAGAGTTCCTTTAATCGCAGCTGTAGAAGGTAATGCAATAGCAGGAGGAACTGAGATCCTTCAAGGTACTGATATTAGGGTCGCTGGAAAGTCTGCAGTTTTCGGTGTTTCTGAAGTTAAATGGTCCCTCTATCCCATGGGAGGTTCAGCAGTTCGCTTGCCGAGACAGATACCTTTCACAGAGGCAGCGGACATACTGCTAACTGGAAAACATATAAGTGCTGAAGAAGCTAAAAATTTAGGTTTGATAGGTCACGTAGTGGAAGATGGCAAGGCGCTGGAAAAGTCGCTGGAAATAGCTGACAAAATCTGTCAAAATGGCCCACTAGCTGTTGAAGCAGTATTGCGGACATTGAGAGAAACAGCTGGTATGACAGAAAGCGAAGCATTCGAATTCGAAGATCCAATAGGTAAGAAAGTCTTTGGATCAGAAGATGCCAAGGAAGGACCTAAGGCATTTTCAGAAAAGAGAACTCCCGATTTTAAACGTCTTTAATCAGAATCGGTCACTGCCTTTTTCGAACCCGGGAAGTTGCGATTGGATTTCAAAACCCATTTTTGTGGCCTCTTCTAAAATTAAGTGTTCACATGACTCCCAATCATGAGCCCTGATTCCTTCTATTCCCTGATTGTAGGGAGCGTCAAAAATTATCACTTTGTTGCCAGTTGATTCGAGCGCTTCGATGTTATGAGGTGCATCATCAATGTATAGATGAGCACCGACTTGTGGTTTGTCGCCAAGAAAGCAAATGTCCCTATAAGGTATTTTTGCTTCGTCCAACCACTCAACTGTATCAACAACAGCCTTTGCGTGAGTCCAGTTGACATAGAGACGATGAGTTATGATTCGGATCCAAACACCGGCGTCAGACAGTCGCCAGAGCACTTCTGCAGCTCTATCCATAGTTGGCATTTGTCTCATCATGTTGTATTCATCAACAGCCAAATGGTGCAGTTTCCTGTACTCATCAGTTGTCAATCCCCATTCTCTGAAATCCCATGACCTTTTAAGCGGGAGGTCGGATTGCTCTACCCCAAGTTCTTTGGCGGCAATTTCTCTGAAAGCAGTCGTATAGTCAGCGCATACACCATCTAAGTCGACACCTAGAACAAAGGGTGTTTCTACTTCTTGGTTTTCTACAGAATTCATATCATCCAGCAGTTAGTCCACCATCGACTGTTATCACAGCTCCGTGAATTCTTTTAGCATCATCGGAAACTAAAAATGAGATAACATTTGAGATTTCTTCAGGTTCAGCCATTCCTCGAAACCCCATATAAGGCTTAATTAAATCCATGTTGACATCGTCAGGTATTGAATAGTTGTCAATCAGTTTAGTGTTTACACTTCCAGGCGCTACAGCATTGATGCGTATATTTGACTTTATGTATTCCATTGCCATCGATTTGGTCATAGCTATCACGGCACCTTTGGTAGCTGAATAAGCGACTGTATAAGCTTGACCCATAAGGCCTGAACAAGAAGCGACATTGATTAGAGAGCCGTTAGTTTGAATCAGATGCGGTATTGCGGCCTGAGAACACCAGAAGACACCAGAAAGGTTGACGTCAAGCATCTGGTTCCATGAGTCTTCAGAAACTTCAGTCAAATGTTCGCTTCTGGCTATTCCGGCAACATTGGCTAATACATCAATTCGACCGTTTTCATCATAAATCTGAGCGATAGTGGAATGGCACTCATTTCGAGAAGCGACATTAGTTGTGTAAATATCACATGTGTTTTCCTCAACGTTAAGTGACTTGAATAGATCTTCTAGTCCTTTGCTGTCAATATCCAGTGCAGAGACATTAAATCCTCGTTTTAGTAAAGTGATTACAGTAGCTTTTCCAATTCCTGAAGCCGCGCCTGTCACTACAGCTGTTTTCTTTTCTGTTTCCGTCATAACAAGTTTTTGCTTTCTTTGATAAACCGTAGTCTTCAGATCAGTATTAGTGGAGTATCTCTACTTTAAACAATTAGAAAGTGAAAAGTAATGCAAGAAGAGCTAGTGAAACTAAATGAAGAGACAAGGCGCCTCATGAAAGCAGTTCGTCTCATGGACGCGCCGGGAAAAATAATTGAAGAACTAAGTCAAAAAATTGCATCGCTTGTAGAGGATGCAGAGAAGCACAGTTACAAGGGCACTACTGCGCAAGGTTCTTTAAAAAATGATCAAAATCCAATCAAAAGGAAAAATGAGAATCCATCTGATTTTTTTCCGTACAGTCCAGCTGTAGGTCCTCTGAATCCTATAGCCCCACCGCTTAAAGCAGAGGTTGTTGCTGCTGGTAACTATAAAGAGATTAGAGCTACAGGAAAACTTGATGGTGTATATGTTGGACCACCTGACCTTGTTCAAGGCGGGGTGATCGCTCTACTTTTTGATGACATTATGGGGAGTGTTCTGGTAGTCAATAACTGTGGCGCTATGACAGGGACTTTGGAAATAAAATACCAAGCACCTACTCCTATAGGTAAAGAGTTGCTTTGGACGGGCAAGATAGAGAAGGTAGAAGGAAGGAAAATTTTTGTCTCAGCTGAACTTTGGGAAGATGGAACATGTAAGGCGGCTGCAAAAGGAATTTTCGTGAAAGTCGCAATGTTAAGTTAAAAAACAAAAAACCCCGTCACCGAAGTGACGGGGTTTTTAAAGTTATTTTTCTTACTTAGCGGGCTACGCCTTTGCCAAGTGCAGAAATAGCTGCATTCCCAACTGGAATAAATGCACAAATTGCTAGTGCCGTACCTAATTGAGAACCAAATTCTCCCATTGAGAGAATTTCTGTTGAAGCTCCATAGTCCATACCACCTAAATCAGTGATAGCGACAAAGAGCCATGCCCAAATTAAATTAAGATTTGGGCCGATTATTGGAAGTCCTTTCAGCATTCCATTAACACCTGCGGTGTCAAGAATGCTGTCAAGAACTGCAACTACACCCTGGAAGAGCATTCCTAGAATGATCAGAGTGAGAATTGTTGACATCATGGAGAGGTACCCCTTTTATTGTTGTAACTCGATTGGCCTCACCGGACCAATCGACCTGTCAAATGTTAAATTAGAATAATCGAATACCTCGGTGGTGGATCCTGCTTAATCTTTTCGTAATATTTTTGGATTTTCGAGACTTTTCTACATTCATGCAGTAATATTGCCGGTTTATGCTGAAAACCATTGGTTTTAAAGGAAAAAAGAGTTCAAATAAGGCACTTAAAACTTTACTAGTAATGCTTTTTTTCCTAGTTTCAGCCTCTTTTCTTGCTCCTGACGTCGTTGAAATTTGGGCATCTACTCAAAAAAATGATTGGCGCCGTGATTTAGCGCAAGAATGGTCAGAACCAGTAGGTGAATTAAGCAGAAAAGCAAAAATTAGCGAAATAAGAGAAAAATCGAAGGAAATAATTGAAAGTTCAAATACAGAAAGTTTTTTGCTTCCTTTATCCCTGCCAACTGTTCCAAGTACGAGTCTCCTTTTAGGGGATCTATCAGAGTCCTCTAAAAAAACGACAACTAAACCCAAAGCAACTCAAGCAAATACCCAGTCCAGTTACCAAGAAATTCCTGTTCAGAGTTCTTTAGAGGAAATAGTTACTGATAATGAGATTATTGTTGAAACCACAAGTACCTTGTTGCCCTCTGTATCGTCAACAACTTCAACAACAACCAGCATGCCTACTGGCGATTCTGTGGCGGCGCTGAGACAGGCAACTGATGAAAAACCGTTGAAAGTGCTAGCAGTGGGAGACTCATTGATGTTGGATTTTCAATACGGGTTGGAAAGGATTATAGAGCCACGACCTGATTTGGAGGTAGAAGGAAGAGGGGCGCTTGGTTTCGGTTTTACGGTTCCTCACTGGGATTGGGAGGATGATGTCATACCGGATTACAACCTAATGGTGGGAGAAGTAAGGCCAGATGTAGTGACGGTGATGATCGGAGCTAACGAATTCCAAGGGTATGCAATAGAGGGTGAAGACCTAGAACCTGGTTCGAGCAGGTGGAGAGAGGTGTTGACGCAGCGAGCTCACGACGCGGTTTCTCACTGGTTGGCAGATGGAGCTTATCTTTATTGGTGGACGACACCTAAAATGTCTGATCCGTCCTATCTAGTTGACGACTTGAATAGTGTTTGGGAAGAGGTTGTTGCAGCTTGGGCACCAAGAGCCAAAATGGTTGAGAGTATGAAAGTTTTGGGTGATGAAGAGGGCGCATTTAAATGGAATATAGAAATGCCTGATGGGTCAATCCTCCCTCTTCGTAAAGAGCATGGTGTGCACTTCTTTGAGGTAGGGGCTGATGCGCTATCTGTACAATTTGAAGAGTTGTTGGTAGAGGATGGTTGGTTGAAAGATCTACAACCAGTTTCTTAGTTTTCCTTTTCTAATTTCTCTTTCAAAAGTGCTATTTCTTCAACAAGAGTTCTGATTCGATTCTCCATACGGGATAGTTCATAAGAAAAATGCATACACAGGAGCAACAAAAAACCAATTCCTAATAAAAGAAAAAGTGTGGGTTGATACCAAATATCTAACCTTTCAGCTGCCCAATCAAGTATTTGAGGAACAGCTGAAACTATTGCCAGACCACTTCCAACGGTGAGCCACAGAATTGAATACTTAGCTTTAAGCACTTTAAGGCGAACTAATCTTACAATTAAGAAAAAAGCACCAAGTGCAAGAACAGCTATCAAAATATGTGTAGATGAACTCATCAGGCTTTTCCCTTCGTTTTTCTGCGAGACCCTACAAAGATAACTATTAAGAGTCTCAAAAAGTAATAAATTAGACGAAAGTTACGGTTAGAGGGTTGCCCCGCCGACCTTTCGCGCATTTGAACTGGAATTTCTCTTACATTAAAACCATTTTTTACAGCGATCAGTATTGCCTCCACTGAATCCATGTATTCCAGCGGGTACTCTTCGGAAAAGAGCCCTATTACAGGTTTGTTAAATGCTCTAAATCCTGAAGAAGTATCCGTGAACTTATGGCCGGTGGAAAGCCTTATAAGAAAACGGAGGAAGCTCATTGCTGTTTTTCTGCTGCGCCCCACTTCGTAAGAATTTTCTTCGGAAAATCTGCTTCCTATCACCATGTCAGCTTTCTGAAGTCCGGATAACAGTAAAGAGATTTGTGTCGGATCATGCTGTCCATCCGCATCAAACTGATATGCACGTTCAATTTCTTTTTCATTGCAATAACGAAAACCTAAACGTAGAGCTCCGCCAATACCCAGATTGAAAGGCATTGAAAGACAGACGCAACCGAATTCCTTTGCTATTTCAGACGTTCCGTCTGTGGAACCGTCATCCACCACAACTATGAGATGTTCTGGGAAAGCTTGCATTATTTCCAGCAATACATCGGGAAGTGATTCCGCTTCGTTGAAAGCAGGGACTATAGCTGCAGTCTTCATTAACAGAACAGTACTCGGCTTTGCGACTTTTCTCTTTATTTAAAAAGCATCGAAATCAAGTAATTCGAATCCGGTAAGTTGAAAATCGTGTTTTTTTTCAAAAAAATGAAGCACCAGTTCAAGTGGGCTCGGTTGAATTTTCCTTGGGATTTTTATTCCTTTCATTTCAAAATATTGATTTTCACCCCAGTAAATAATAAAAGGTGTCCGATGATGTTTAGCAACGTTAGAAATAAAGGGCGATATCGAAAGGCGCTCATCACAGGGTTTAAGTGGAAGAGCTTTCAGTATTAAGGCTGTTTTAAATCCTCTGAAAAAAGCCGTTGTGCTTATGAGCAGGGCAGAGGGGGATAAATGGAGAAAATACTGCGACCCAGGTCTAGAAAGTCGCCAAGTTAAAAGCTCTAGATTCCAGACAGGCATATACCCGAAAGAAGGGGTTAGCTTTTCAAAATCAAAAACTCCTTTTTCTGCATTTTCCCTGAATTGGTCAGAATCCATTTGAAATGTTGTTGAAGTTTCTAGAGATTTTGAAGGTTTTAATAATCGAAGATCTATTGAAGGTAGTTTTTTCCAACCCATTGCACCAGTCATACGCGGCGATGACTGAGAGTTAGCTACCCCCAAAATCCCTCTGAGGT
>MDTA01217016.1_pt1 | contig 16798 bp, 7 predicted proteins | sample 811151 | NCBI WGS metagenome assembly MDTA01 (sample SAMN05326648, study PRJNA326480) | marine metagenome | isolation source: seawater | place: Indian Ocean: South | collected 2010 | reverse complement strand
CCCTCTTCAATATCATGAGCAAAGGCTTCTTTGAATTCGTTTAACTCGCCTGCTTCAAGCCTTTTCTTAGTAACGATTCCTTTACTATCAACCATCAGAATATTTGTCCGTTCTACACCCAATGCAACATAATGATTAGCACAAGCAATCGCTGACGCCCCTGCCCCAATTACTACAACCTTGATTTCACTTAGTTTCTTTTCTTGCAACTCTACAGCATTCAATAATGCTGCACCTGAGATTATTGCAGTTCCATGCTGATCATCATGCATCACAGGAATATCTGTTTGCTGTGCTATCCTTTTTTCAATTTCAAAACATTCCGGTGCCTTGATATCTTCTAGATTAATTCCTCCGAAAGTTTTCGAAATATTTACTACTGTGCTAATGAATTCTTCTGGGTCCTCGGTATCAACTTCAATATCAAATACATCAATGTCTGCGAATGTCTTCAGTAATAGCCCCTTGCCCTCCATAACCGGTTTACTGGCCAAAGGGCCAATATTTCCGAGCCCCAATACTGCGGTTCCATTAGAAATTACTGCTACCAAATTAGCTTTCGAAGTGTAACGATAGGCTGCTTCAGGACTATCAGCGATTTCTAAGCAAGGATAAGCAACGCCTGGCGAATATGCCAGACTTAGTTCATATGCTGTCGCATGCGGTTTAGTTGGTACAACTTTTATCTTACCATGTGGCAAAGATTCATGATAATCCAGTGATTCTTTTTTCAAAAGCCTCTCACGTTTTTCCTCAACCACTCTAGCACCATCTCGGTGGCAGCGCGTATCATGTTTGAGTGTTTGGTGTATCTCATTAGAAAACAACTGATTATATGACCTTCCTTGGAGGGTCAGATGATGAATTGGTTCGTGCATTTGGATGATATATTAGCGCACGAATTAGGGCCGCGTTCAAATAGTGTAAGAAACGCCAGCATATTAATGAAATCTGAGATTAGTGCCAAATCATTCGGTTTGAAACGAAAAAAATCTCTTTTTTTGGTCAACTTAATGCTCATTTCTTTAATGTCTCCATTGCTCATTGCTTCCCCTGTTTCAGCACATCAAACCGAGGATGACGTGATTTGGGAAAAGCAAGGAAGTAACGATACTGGATGGATTCAGTTAGATGCTGTTGGAGGTGACCCTTCAATTGGTTTACAGGCAAGTGCAAATTGGGAATTGGAATTTGCCCCCGGTGCTGAAATTTCTAACTTAACTATGGAAATTAGAGTAGATGGTAGTAATAATTTGATGATTGAAGAGCCAGTCATAACAGCATCGGACATCGGAATCAATCTTTTCGATTGGTCTGGATTAGGCATGTTAGGTTCAAGTGATTCATTCGATGGATTAAATCCACATTCCGGCAGATTATCGCCCAATAGTGAGGCTGGTGCATCTTGGACTTTGCCTGCCGGTGCTGAAATAACTGAATTAATTGTTGAAGCCCTAGCACCTGTTGATCCTGCAGTGTCTTTTGAACCTGTAAATTTAGAAATTACCGATTATGCTATTCATTTTGTCGATGGTCGGTTATATCTAGCAGTTTCTAATTCCTTATTGATTATTGATTATAATAACAATCCAAAAATCATTGACATAATCGAATTTCAGGATTCTGGAGACATTATCGACATCGAAATAGATGCCACTAATTTAGCACTTCACGTTTTAACAAGCGATGATTTCTTCCATGCAATATCACTTATTGACACCTCAGAATTAACACCTTTACCGGATACTATTTCATCTTCGGTTGACCCAATTGCTGAAACAGTTCAATATGAGCAATTTTATATTGCTAGTGATGGAAATGTTTACGCATCAAATCAAGATAGGATTTCAGTGTTTAACGGCGCTGCATGGACAGACGCTTACACTAAATCTACCGCTGGAGAGGCGTTAGATATTATCGAGGCTGGCAATGTACTATACTTTTCATTTGAAAATGAAGGGGTGGTAAGATGGGATATGAATACCAATTCTGCCCTAAGTACTTGGACAACAGCAAATAATTTACACAGTGATTCGGTAACTGGGTTTTTAATTTCCGGCAATCAATTATTGATGGCTTCTGAAGATAGTGGACTAGCAAGATATGACTGGAGTTCGGGATTTTGGCTTTCTACATGGTCTTCTTCAAATTGGCTAAACAGTAACTATATTGGTGATTTAGTACTTTCAAATAACATTCTTTACATTCTTAGTGGAGATGCTCTTCATTCATATAATACTGCAAATGGTATTTTCCAACAAACATACCAACTTTCAGATTTTGGATTGAATGGTGATGCTGGAGATGACTTAATCCTATGGCCAAATATAGGATCTAGATCTCCTGCAAATGATTTAGTTTTAGTCAGTGATGGTTTCGGTCTTTTAGCGGAATTAACTCCTGGAAATACGCCACTACAAACCGGAAACATGCTAATTGCGAGTGGCCCAACCTCGGCTTCTATGCAAGATGCAGTTGAACTCGATGATGTTGTATTTATTGCAGCTGATGGTTTTATCAACAGATATGATACTACTCAGTCCAGATGGTTAAATCCTACTTTTATCGGCGATAATGTTAACCAATTAGCCACTGATGGTTCATTCGTTTACATTGCTGGACAGACCTCTGGTGCGCACAAAATGCACAGTAATGGCTCATTACTACAAACTTGGGATACTAGTATTGGATTGGATGAAGATGAGGTAATTTCTATTGCTGTTAGTTCAAACAATTTAGTAGCACTTAGTTCCGGGGCAATATCAAAAATTGACTTAAGCGGAATTTCCCCGATTGAAGTCTTTGATATTCCAAGTATCGGGTTAAATGATTTAGCAATATATGGGGATACTGCATACATTGCTACTGATGATATAGGTCTAGCTCGCTTCGACTTAAACAATGATTCATTTTTGGCGCCTTGGGGTTCTACTGGAGTAAATAATGCCAATAGTGTCCCGCTTGCAGTGCAGGGAGATATTCTTCATCTCGGCCTACCAGGATACGGTGTAGTAAGAAAAGATCTTTCAACTGGTGAAATTTTAACGCCGTTAACTGAATCGCTAGGAGGGGGAAATAATCCTGGAGGCGGTGGAAGTAACGGTCTTGACTTCCTCCCTAGCGACAACATTTTCGCTTTAATTTCCGATGGCTCAAACATTTACATTGGAACTGATAGTGGTGCTGTAAAGTGGGACGGTAATCAGCCTTTGAATTTCAAAGGCGATGGAAGTAGTTGGACTCGTCAACCTAGTCAATTCTTTGATTTTACTCTTTTAGGGTCTGAAATATATGTTGGAACTAATATCGGAGTTTGTAGATATCCTACTTCAACTGTTGATATTGATGACTGTATGAATGTCTATGATGGCATGCCAAACTGGGCAACATATTCTGTAGGCACTGACGGTTCAAAGGTCTACGGTGGAACTACACAAGGTGTTGGAATTTTAACCATTAGCCCATTTGATGTGATTGATACATGGGAAGCTGGAGAAGATACTGATAATGCGCCTGTCGAAGTAATCGGTGACATAGCCTACATTGGGTTAGATGGTATTGGGATTGCTCGCTATGACATTCCAACCAATTCGTGGTTACCAACTTGGACAGAATATAGCGGTGGACCATCTGGAAATGAAATTCTTGACCCTGGAAATGGTGATGTTACTGGACTTGTCGCAGACATCAGACCTAATCATATATGGATTGGTGGAGATGATGGTTTCCAACTAATTGATGTAATCAATCAAACCGAAATATATGATATCGAAAAGAATGATCAATTGTATCTAGGAAATGGAGACCCTTTCCAAATGACAATTTACAACAATATCATGTATTATCATCAAGGCAGTAGTAGCAATAGTGTATATCGCATTGATGTAGCAAACTTTACTGGACTGTCAAATATAGATGCTGGAATTCAACTAGATGATAATTCAGGTGATGCTTGGGGTATGGGTCTTGTTGGTGACACTTTGATGGTTAGCGTTGCATCCAATGGCGGATTCCCTGACTATTACGATGGAAGAGGAGGGATTGCACAGTGGGATATTCTAAACGATGATTGGGGCGCTGATATTCTACCTTCTGGTCAAGTTGACAGAGTAACTGCTCATCAAACAAGTAATGGTCAAATGTGGATATCTTGGGGCGAAAATAAACTGGACCTTTATGCTCAAAATAATTCTTTAATCGGATCATGGGATAGCGATGATGGTCTCAACTTCCCAATTAGAGAAATAATTGAATACAACGGTGAAGTTCTATTCGCAACAGAAGATGGAATTGCAAGATTTGATTCTAATACTAACTCTTGGCTATCAACTTGGGAAGAAGGAAATGGGCTACCCAACAATGCTGGTGAAGAAATTTATGAAATTTGGACTAATGGTGTTGACTTAGTAGTAGGTGGAGGCGATGGATCGAGTTGGCAGGGATTCCAAGGTGGTGCAATATCACATTGGAACGGAACTTCTTGGAATGTCTTCGGCTCTCAAGGACAAGGTGGCATTCAACGTGGATATCCCATCACTATGGCCGAATGTGGAGGTGTACTTAATATCGGAATTTATGATTCTGATGGTGGAGTAGAACAATTAGATTTGGCTTCATCAACTATTACTGGCACGTTTACTCGGGCTACACTAGGCGAAGGAAGAGTTTCAGGAGTTGCATGTGATAGTTCAACAGAAACTCTGTATGTTGCATTCTACTCTGATGAAGAGCCGATAAAAAAATACAGTTACACATCTGGACAATGGCTCCCTGATATTACTACTCAAACTCACAATCTACCAAGCGATAGAATTTGGTGGGATGCTATTGGTTATGATTCCGGTAAATTGGTAGTTGGTCATGGCCTAGGTCAACAAGGGTCTAACGTAATCGGTGGAGGATTTTCAATAATCACAACATCCGGAGCGAGTACAAGTCAGGTCAATTTCAATGGCCAAGGCTCTTCGGTAACCTCTTTCCAGTGGTTAGGAAATGAATGGTTAATAGGTCAGGCAGGAGGGTCTTCGGGCTACAGCCATGTTGACACATTGGGCCCTAATGGTCAAAATGTGATGTACAACTTACCTGGGCTAGTTAGTGGTCAAGTAACAACTATGACCGGAAATAATACTCATGTTTGGGTAACAACAATTGGAGAAAACGTCGGGTTTGGTCAATCTACTGGTGCTGGTGTTCTACAAGGTGAAAAGACATCTAACGGAGATATTGAATGGCAGTATGGCTGGACATTGCCCGCTAATTCAAGAGCTGCTGATACTCAATTAGTTGGCACCGACCTATACATATCGACTTACCCTAGTGGATTGATGAAATTAGATACTCTAACTGGCGATTTATTACCAATGCGAGGGGCTTTACACAACAACATGGACGGACTAAAACTTGTTGGAACAGACTTGATCATTGGATTACAAGGTAATTTTGGTTCATCAGCCGGTGTACAGATTTTTGATACTACTACCGATACATTCGGCAATGGCAGACTTCTTGCCGGATTACCCTCCAACATTGTTAACGGAATTGAAGTTACAACCGATGTTGTTTACATTGCAACCAATGGAGGTATTGGAAGATGGTCATTACAAACTAATGACTGGTTAAATCCACTAACAACAACTGACGGATTACCTTCAAATTTTGTTGAAGATATGCTATTTGAAGATCCTTATTTGTGGGTAGCCACACCATCTGGGCTTGCTCAAATGGATACAGTCAATGGTTCAACCAATACTTTAACCAGTGCCAATGGTATGCTAGGAACTTCTTCTTGGGGCCTAATTAAAACGACTGATAATTTAGGTAATGTGCAAATTCATGTCAGCCATGATGGAGCGGGCAGTGAAAGGCCCGGCGTAACCAGTGTCGATGGTACTACAGGGTTAGTTAGTCAGACTCATCGGTTTGATCAACTGCCATCTAATACCGTTACTGCAGTTGCTAGTGATTGGTGGGGCTTACACATTGCGACAGATGTTGGGCCATTAACTCACTGGAATGGTTTGAATTCTCAATTTGAAGATGGAGGAGCTTCTTGGCAAATACCCAGCTGGCCAATTGAAAGAATGGTTAGTAACGGGGATGAAATACTAGCTATCGGAAATAACATAGCAACAATTATTGAAGCAAGAACTGTATCGCACTCTTCGATTAAAACATTCGTACTACCTAACGATGAAATCAGTGGAGGAACGATTACTTCCGAAAATATTTGGATCACAACCGAAACATCGGGGTTATTCGGCTGGATGAATAACCCTCAGTGGACTGAAGTAGAACGATTTGAACTTCGACGGGCCGACCCACTAAATATGGGATTCAATTTAGTAACTAAGGATATCACTGATATGGCGCACCCTGGAATGGTTATCGAACTCGCAAACCTAACCAATTCCATTACTCTAGACAATGATAGCGGAACATCCGGAGTCCATGGAATACTATTCCAAGGTATTCCATTAGCCTTCACATCACCCGTTAGCGGTGCTGCAACTTGGGCAAAATCAAATAGTCTGAAATATAATGTAACTCTCAATCTCTCTGAAGATCAAAGTATACAACAAAATTTGCAATCTGCGATAAATAGTGCAGTTCAAATAAACGGAACTAAATTTGTTCAACTTAACTTACGTTCAATTACTAACGGTTCATTACAGGTTAGACTTACATACGACTACATAAAATTGGAAACACCTGTAAATATGATCGATCTAATTGACAGGCCTGATGATGGCGGTGAAACGTTGACTGCATCTTGGACCCTGGTCCATGATGATGATTTTTCCAGATATCTAATCTATGTAAATGAAGGACCATTCAACAACGGCAACACTATTACAGAAGCTGATTTGAGTGGAAGACAAATTGACAAGGCTATCTCGCTTCACAGTAGATTGCAAAGTGAAGTAACCACAGCAAACGGCCAAACTCTTGAAAATGGAGTTGATTACTTTGCATTAGTAGTTGTAGAATATAACGACGGTCGTTTAGGCATTCCTTCTCAACCGATAGGTCCTGCATCACCGAGCGATGAGATTCCAAGCCCGCCAGAATGGGCACAAGCAGGGCCTCATGAAGGTGGCGACGATGGAGACCTTGATGTAGAGTGGAAGAGGTGTACTGCGCTTGATTTAGCTTACACAAATATTTACACATCAACTATAGAAATTAACGATGTTTTAGGACTTACTTATGAAGAATCATTACCACCGAGTGAAGGTAATTCTACTATCCTAAATCTAAATCCGGGTCGGCCTTATTGGATTGGACTTACATGTGTAGACCAGGCTGGACAAGAAGACCTGCTCAATGCTACAATTATTGGCCCAGTTGTACCTACTGGTGGACTGAATGATCTCACACCACCTCCAAGATTAGAAAATGTTGAAGCAATAGATACGCCAAATGATGATGGTGGAAGAGTGACCGTCTCTTGGGACAAGAGTACTGCTGATGATTGTACATTTTATGCTGTATGGATTAGGGAGAATACGCCGAGTATAACCGTAGTTGGATTGCCATTAGACGATGCCGGATTCTCACAGGCAGAAATTATAGATGACTGCGCAACTAACTCAACAATCATTGACGGGTATGATGGTATTTCTCTGTAAGATGGTCTATCATATCTTGTTGCGGTAGTTGCTTATGATGATTGGTTAAATGTCGACTTAATTGATGTTGAAATTGTCGAGGTTACGCCATTTAGAAATACAGTAGGTCCTGGGAATATTCCCGATAGAATAGGAACCATCACAGCATTTGACCATCCAAATGATGATGGTACTGCAATTGATGTGATTTGGACTATTTCTGATGCTGATGATTTTGCTTACTATATTGTTTGGGTTGCAGACCAACCTGTTGATGACCTAACCGAAGCTTGGATAGAATTTGGAGATGATGAATCAAAATGTGGTTGTCTAAAGATTGACAAACAATGGATTGATGAGGATAAAAATCCTATCCAACTTACAATTTCAACCGCTCTATATGGAAGTCAAGGAAATATGATGGATTTAACACAAACAACTCCACAATTGATTAAACCTGATATTGAACTATTTACAACCGTTACAGTACACGATGTAAAAGGAAATGTCCATCTAACCGACTTAGTTCAAGCCTCTACTACACCTATCAATAATATTGAAGACACTACGCCTCCTGAAAGATTGGATAATATTAGATTAACAGATAGGCCTATGGATAATGGTTCTGCGCTACTCCTTGATTTTGATCTAAGTGATATTAGTGATGTTGATTCATATGAAATATATGCTGCAACATGGTCTTTCCAAGGAGTTTCAACTGGAAGTGATGGTCCTGTATATCCGATAGCGGAACTCTCTAGAAATCCTGAATTACCATTGGTTATCGATGTGGTCGATGGCAATCAACCTGTTGTCACCGGCCTAGAAATATGGGTGGCTGTAGTGGTCAAGGATTCTTCTGGTAACGCATTTATGCAAAATTTGAATGTAGTTTCCAATCAATCCATAGATGATGGTTTCGATAGTAGTGGCGATTATCTAAATCCTGTTGATGAGGTTTCATTGACTTGGATAGATCAAAACAAAATCCAAACCTCATGGGAGCATTCTAATGATGGAAATGTGAGAGGATACCAAATTTATATCTCTACTGAAGATTTCTCTTCTACTGATGATGCTACTTTAGTCGGCGAGGTACTAGCCTCGAATACCTTTGAAATCTCCAGCGATAATTTTGAAGATTTAACAAATGATACAAGTTGGTATGTTGCTGTTTCTCCTTTCGACGATATAACAAATAGAAAGATGGTTGAAGCGGTAAAGATTGACCCAGAAACGGTTACTAGCGAAGAGAAAAATCAGCCTACTGATGACTCAAATGAGTTTGCTTCCCTTCTTACCCCACCTAATTTAATTGCTGCTGGATTGGTACTTCTTGCATTGTTCCTTGTAATTGCAATAGTTAGAACAAGAGGAAATCAAAGATCTAGGAACAAATCATGGGAGCTACAAGAAGCCACTTGGGGTATTCAAGATGACTTTGGTTCTTGGGATGATGTGGACCCGATAATGTCTCAAGCTCCTCAAGCGCCACCTCCTACTATTTCTCAAACCCAAACTAATGATATTTACAACGCAGCTCAGCGTATTGATTCAAATCCGTATGGAAGAGAAACGAATCAATCTCAACAACCAGTATTACAACCTCAAAATCAGAATATTTTGAATGACTTGACTGGCGGAGAAACTAGTACGCCTGTCAAACCAAAGATTGATACTTCTTTCTTGGATGACTTGCTTTGATGGTTGGTCCTAAGAGTGCTGTTTTCACAACTGTAAGAGCAAGGGAAGGTAAATTATTTCACCTGGATTTACATCTTGAAAGGCTTGCACAGCATGGTAAAATACTGGGTATTGAAATCCCAGAAATAAAGATACCAGATAACCTTGATGGCCTTGTACGCATCGAAATTAATTCTGGTAAAGTATCATTTGATGTTAAACCATTTTATCAGGAAATTCATATGGAAGCAGAAGGAATCACAGTCCCTGCGCCACGCTGGACTCGAAAAGTAAATGGCACCAAACATGGTGATTGGCAACCCTATCGGGAAATTACTGAACAAGTATTCTCCAAAGGTGCCGATGTTGGTTTGTTAATTCATGATTATTGTATAATCGATGGCGACAGAGTCATGCCGCTGGTTCTAGATGAAAATGGCGTTGTCTGGATTAGTGATAATAAGTTAGGTGGAGTTTCATCAGTAACTTTTGACGTCTGTAAACAGGCAATAAAAGATGCTGGATTTATTATTAGCCCTGGTCGATTAAATGAAAGATTGGTCGCTGGGGCCAAAGAGATTGTACTACTTGGAACGGGTATGGGAGCTGCTAGATTAACCGTCTTAGATGATGTTGATATCGGAGATGGCAGTGATAATCTTCAACAAGTATGTATTTCAGCACTTGGTTCAAATTGGTTTTAGACTCTCAACATTATTCAAACCCAAGCACATGGGTTGACATGAGCGAGCATTATGATTGACAAGATTGTTGCATTAAAACAGTCTTTAGTCGATAATGGTTTAATTGGAAATTCAGCACATAAATTCGGCTCACCTGATGAGATTTTATTTATCTCCGGTGGGCCTAAATCTCATCTATCGAATTCGTCGATGATTTGTGGGCCAAGTAATTTACGAGTTTTGATTCGTCAACCACCAAGAGCGTTGATTTCATCATCAAACAAGCACAGCCCTATTGAAGGAGAATTGAAACTGAACTATGAAAAATTACCATTTACCGCTGAAGTAGAAGAGTGGCGACATGGTTGCTGGTACCACTGTAATTCGATTACTGCTACCGATTTATCAGAATTATTTGAGCAATTAAAGGGTTTGACTCCTGAACAGGAATTTGATAATAAGCCTACAGAATTTAATCCAAATAAATCGTTCTGGGCCGGTAGTTTTGCTTATGATATGATTCAATGGACTCAACCTATATCACTACAAAATTTACCAAAAGAGGGAGAATTATTAGCAGTTTTGTGGTTGATTGACAAATATATTTCTCGATCAAAAAATACTGACGATTTTCAAATATTTTCTAAAAATGATGATTGGAAAAATCTTGTACAATCAGTAATACAAAACAATCCTGCAAAAATTGAGTTACCTGTTCAACCCGCTAACGTATTTGATGAATCATGCTCTCTCACCGACGAACAACATGCTGAAGTAATCGAAGAGATAAAGTTAGGAATTTCTGAAGGCCAGGTGTATCAAGTCAATTTTGGAAGATTTTGGTCAGGACAACTTATCGAATCACCACAAGTGATTTTTAATCGATTACTTGCATCAAACCCTGCTCCCTTTTCAACCATGATTTATGCAGAAGATTTAGGTTTTTCATTAATCTCCTCATCTCCAGAAAGTCTTCTAAAAAGCCAGAATGGCGAGATATACACCTCTCCAATCAAGGGCACATATGAGAGTTCTAGAGACCCTATCGAGGCTGAAAAATTACGAGATATGATGTCTAAAGATGTTAAAGAACGATCAGAACATAGAATGCTTGTTGACCTAATGCGTAACGATTTATCTGCAGTTTGTCAAGTTGGAAGCGTGGAAATAGAGAGATTTGATATTGAAACTTATTCAAATGTTCAGCACTTGGTTTCTCATCTAAAAGGTCGTTTATTAGATTCGGAAAATGGGATGACTGCATTCAATTCGATATTCCCGGGAGGCAGTATTACAGGTTGTCCTAGAACAATGGTTTGTGCTGTTATCGACGAAATTGAAAAACACCCGCGCTCTTTTTGGACTGGTTCAGCCGGATGGTTTGATGTACATTCTGGTGATGGGGCTTGGAATATCTTAATCAGAACAATTCAAGCTGAAAGAAAAAATCGTAAATGGTTCGGAAAAGTTGGGTCAGGTGGCGGCATTACAATAAAATCAGAATCTAAATTAGAAGTGATGGAAACATATTGGAAGGCTTTTGCATTAAGATCTGCATGTGGATGGATTAACAGTAATCAGCAACTAATGAATAATAATGAACTTTCAATTCATCCACTAGAAATTGAATATACTAATTCGGTTAAAACTAATCGATTAGTACAAACCTTCGAGCAATGGAAAAAAGGTGACTCAAATGATTCATGTGGGGTTTTACTCATCGATAATCTTGATTCTTTTACTCTAAATATTGCTCATGCCATCGCTGGATTAAATCATAATGTAACAGTAATTAGTGGAAGGGGGGAGGTTGCAGATGAACTATCAAACCCTGATGCTTTATTCAGTCTATTAGAAAATTTGAATCCTAGCCATATCATTATTGGGCCAGGGCCCGGAACCCCTAGTGATTCATTGCTTTCTCAAGTAGTATCATTGCATAGTTTAGCAGGGCAAATAAAATGCCCGATACTTGGAATTTGTTTAGGACACCAATCTTTGGCGGCAGCAGATCAAGGAGTTGTGAAAAAATCACCAAATGGAGCAATACATGGCACCCCAATATTATGTCATCATAATGGAGAAGGGCTTTTTGCAGGTTTAGAAAGCCCACAACAATTTACAAGATATAATTCATTGACAGTCGAAATTGATTCTTCTAATTCTGAAATGTTGATTACGGCAAAAGATGAAAATGGCGAAATAATGGCATTAAGGCACAAAGAATTACCGATAATGTCTGTACAATTTCATCCCGAATCAATCGGTTCGCCTAATGGAATCAAATTATTAGAAAATTTTCTATCCGTTAATCGGATGCTTGAATAATTAAGACCAGTTGCATTGGTTTGAGGGAAGCATATGCCGACATGTAGGTTTTGTTCTGGAACATACACTAGAGAACATTTCATCCATGGGAATGGGCCACGCGCTCAAGTTTGTGCAAGATGTGGCGTTGAGAAAAATTTGATTTCAAAGGAAGAAGCCGCTAACTTATACGATGATAAACTCCGTAATGCTCGACTTTCAATTGTTGCGAGGAGATATAGTATGTTCCTATATATCCCAGTTCTTTGGACATTGTGGATTATGTACCTTAGCTCTGTAAAACCTTGGGGAATTTATTTTCTACTCATATTAATTGGATTGACTTTATTCGCACCTGTTTGGTTCTTTATCAGAAGTACTCAATTCGCTGGCGATATGGCTAGGCTTACACCTGCTTATGATAGGCCAAAAGGCCACTAATTCTTAGCGTGTATCTTCAATACATCGCCATCGCTTAATTCATGATCTGAACCTACGGTTCTTCGACTTCGCCCATCTGTTCCTCTAATGAATCCATCACCTAAATCTGAATGAACTTTGTATGCTAAATTTTTCGCTTGTATTTTATCAGGAACAACCAATGCATCAGGCAGTATTCTACCTTCACCATCTATCCATTGATTTTCGTCTTGAACTGGATAAACCACTATATGATCTAATTCTTCAAATAATACAATGTCTAAAATTTTGGACACACCTGTGTTTTTATTTGCACTCAACTTCTCTAGCATATGTTCTAAAGCCCCTTTTTGAGCATCTGAAAGTTGTTCAGGGTTTGCAATTTGGAAATTTTCCTCACCCGAAATATAGTTGATTAGTCCAGATGATTCTGCTCTTCTAAGTGCAAGTTCCATATCCGCCATACAAGGAACTATTCTGCCATTAATTTTGAAATTATAATTCAAGTCTTTTGGTGACATGTCAACCTTATTTGCAGCGATATGTATTGGAAATAACGACTTTCTTATTTCTATGGATAATTTACTGAGCGTCTCTTCAGACCAATCCCAGGGAGGGGAAGTTTCTTGGTTAACCAGTTTAAAGTGCTCGAATGCTTGATTTATTGTCTGTATAGATGAGCCAAGTCCTGTAAATCTTTCATGTAAAAATGATGTTAATCCTTTTTCACCTTCGGCTTGAACCCTTCTTACACCTCTTGCCCAACCATCATTCAAAATGCCACAAATCCAAGCATCTAATTCATCACTCAGGAAAGAAATTTCCTGTTCAATACTAGACTGAGCAGCCTCTGAATTATTAGCTGGCTTTGTCGGATTACCTTCAATATCTGTTGAAGCAGACGCATCTACAACCTGAATCAGTGCATCACAATTAGCCAAGTCGGCTAAAAATGCATTTCCTCTGCCTCTGCCTTCACTAGCCCCTGGAACTAAACCCGCTACATCGACTAGAAAGCAAGGTACTAATCGCCTATGACCTACACAAGTTCCTGTTCTTGGCTGGCATAAACTACCTTTCCTTTCGTCGTCTGGGGAAACCGGTTCAATCCTTCCTTCGGACTCTAATTTTTCACGAAGTTCTTTGCATGGACAGGGTTTTCTTGCAGCAATAAAAGCAACCCCTACATTGGGTTCAATAGTACAAAATGGATAATTAGCAATATCAACTTTAGCTAAGGTTGCAGCGCTAAAAAAAGTAGACTTACCCACGTTTGGTTTTCCAACCAACCCGATACGCATAAACCGAATCTCCTCAAGCGGCTAAGATTGCTTCAATCAAGTCTTTCTTGGTCCCTGATGTTGAAACACCAAGAGATTTCGCCATTTCAACAAGTTCATTCTTCTTCATCTTGTTTAATTCCGATTCTGATGGTTTCGAAGCAGTTTCTGAAATTTCATTAGACTCTTCTTTCGGTTCTTCTTCGGACTCTGTAACTGATTCTTCTTCAGACTCTTGTTCAGGTTCTGATGGATAAATCTGGGCAGCAATTCTAGCAAGTGAAATGTCTAATTCTGGAAGATTGATTCTTCCATCTCCATCCAGATCAATTGCAGCAACAAGACCGTCGATTTCCCATGGAGGGAAATCACCAACATTGCTGTTCTTCAAGGCCTGTTGGAATTCAAAACTATCAATTTCTCCAGACGAATCTAAATCGATAGAACGGAAGAAATCGAATACTGTTTTGTCTGATGCTTTCAGATAATCAAGAAGCATAACTAATTCTTTAGCAGGGCCCTTCTGTTCTTCAACCTCTTCTTCGACTACTTCTTCTTCAGGGAATTCAGTAATTTCATCGTTATGTAGTTCTGCATTTACCCCGATGACTGTTGAACCGCCATCTGTTTCTTCAGAATCTACAACAATAATTTGAGTTGTAACTCCAACTCCTCTTCCAAGTAACTGTTGGATTGTTGTCGTTCCTTGACCCAACACATAAACATCAATATCTGTAATTTCCTGCCCAATTTCTTCAATCTTGTTAGAAGAATTACCAGTTCTAATCAAGACTAGAATTGACATTATAGAGGCGATTGGAACAAGATAGAATAATGCTGATGCTGTTAAGTAAAATCCAGACGATGATGCAACTGCATCCTCGATTCCAGAATCGCTAACTGCAATTTCGGTAAATCCGCCAATTAGCATTGTGATGACTGAAGCTAGTCCACCAAGTAAAATGAACCAAACTGCAAGATTTGCTTTCGAAGTATCTTCTAACTGATTTCCAGAAGCAAGTGGATAAGATGCAAATATAGTTGACACCATCATTAAACCACCAACTGTGAACATGAAACTATTGTCGACCATTGTTGCTAAATCCGCTAATTTATCGGTACCTGTGAATGTGTCCATACTGGTGAAATAACCTCCTACTGCGAATAACGGTAATGTAAACATCGCAATTGTTGCAGCTAATGCACCAGGATTCTTTAGTACTGCAGAAGAATTAGATGATGCTGTTGCAAGTAGATTGAAGCAATTTGCAAGAATTGGGATTAGTGAAAATGTGAGAAGTAGAGCACCTACATTCTGTAATAATTCCCCAGCATTGACCTCTCCAATAAAGAACGGTGGAACTGTGACAAATAGTAGGACCATTCCTGCATTCAATAATGAATGGGACCAAATCGGCTTTTGTGTTGTGAATGGTATGATATGATAAGCCACAGAAAACATCAGTGCTAGAGGAACCCAGCCATTGAGCATCTGTTCTGCCATCCAAACTGTCTGTGTAGAGCCAGCGAATTCTCCGAATAGGTAGAAAGTTGATGCCACTAAATTAGTTACCAATGCCATAATGAAAAACCAAGCAGAAACTGAAGATGTTCCTTCTCTACGCATCGAATAAGTAGATAATACATTGATTAGAACAGCAGTAAATAGCATAGATGCTATGCCGTAATTAACGATCATCGAGATTAAATCTAATTTCCCTGCCTCATCTGAAATTGTAATGAATGAGAAAATAATTGGCAACAAAATCAAACTCAAAATGGTTACTGCTGTATAAATAACAGCAACCATAGATGCATTTGCCTCACTGGCCATTCTATTATTTGCTGAACGTGAAACTGCGACCATTCCGCCGCCGACCATCATATAAATGAAAGCCATCTTCAACGATGCTAGTGTGAAATCTTGCAATGCGGATCCATCATCGTAAGACCATCCAATACTAGATAGGGAGTCAAGCGCAGTTGGATCATACTTGTGCCAAATTGCAAGAAAACCGGAAATCGATGCTAAGAGGAACCAACCAGAACCAAATTTCATCCAAGTTCGACTTCCACTTCCTGGTTTGTCACTGAATAAATCAACTAACCCAACGGGTGCTTTATTCATCAAAAATAAGGAAAATTGTCTCAATGGTTCTCCCATAGTCCCTAATCCATTAGTTATGAAATAAGATGTCGCGATTAAAGAAACTAATACGAGTGTTGCTGAAATAAATACTGCTTCCATACATCACACCTCCTACTCTACTATTACCTCACCGATGAAGGTTGCAACAATGGTGCCAATTCCAATAAAAAATCCGATTAGATAATACCAGATTCCACTACCTCCAAGATTACCGATAAATGGGACTACATCACCTATGATTGGCATTGAGTCCCAACCAAATACATTGGCAAAAAGGGCAAACAAGCCAATAATTCCTACGAACATCAAAGTTAGTATTACTCTTCCAACTGTAGGTTGTCCGGTTCCAATTGTTGTATCTGGCAAAATTGAGTTATTCGACATGTGTTCACCCGTTGACCCCGTAGGGGTCAATCTGTCCACTTGGAGATTAGTGATAAAGATTGACTAAACTTTAACTCTAAAAAGAACGTAAACGATTAATCAAATTCCCTCTCCTAGGCTTGGATACGCCAAGCGGAACAGGTAAATCTGACTCCAATGATAATTCCTCTTTCCATATTGCCTGACATTCGCATTCTAAGCCTTCAAATTCCGTTAAATCGCCCGAAACTGCATAGTTTTCAATGGCTGAGACCACCAAACTATCGCAAGAACCGCAATTAT
>MDTA01131920.1_pt1 | contig 16798 bp, 13 predicted proteins | sample 811151 | NCBI WGS metagenome assembly MDTA01 (sample SAMN05326648, study PRJNA326480) | marine metagenome | isolation source: seawater | place: Indian Ocean: South | collected 2010 | reverse complement strand
GGGTGGGTCGAGTTCTATAAATGGAATGGCTTACGTTCGCGGTCATGCCTTTGATTACGACAGATGGTCTCTTTCGAATGGTTGTGCAGGATGGTCCTATTCGGAATGCCTCCCTTACTTCAAAAAAGCAGAAAGTCTCGATATCGGCGGTGATGATTATAGAGGTGAAAAGGGACCGCTTCGAGTAACCGCAGGTAAAATGGAAAATCCTTTATATCGAGCTTGGATAGAAGCGGGAAGGCAAGCTGGGTATCCAATAACTGTCGATCCCAATGGGTTTCAGCAAGAGGGGCTAGGCAGGATGGATATGACGGTTGGGAATGGCAGAAGGTCAAGTGCAGCACAAGCCTATTTACGGCCTGCATTAAAGCGGAAGTCACTTGAAATATTTTCTGAAGCAATAGTTACAAAAATATTAATTAAGGGCGATAGGGCCATTGGAGTAGAGGTGTACAAAAATGGAAACATGCAGAGATTTTTTGCGTCTAAAGAAGTAATTTTATGTGCCGGCGCAATTAATACCCCACACATCTTGATGCTATCTGGTATTGGCCCCGAAGATCACCTCCGCGGCGCAGGCATCGACCCAAGGCATCATTTGCCTGGCGTGGGTTCAAATTTGCAGGATCATTTAGAAATTTATCTTCAGATGCAATGCTTGAAACCAATATCACTATTTAAGGTGAATAACCTGATAAGTAAACTTCTAGTTGGAATTCAATGGGTCACCACAAAAACAGGTTTAGGTGCTACTAACCATTTCGAAGCAGGTGGATTTATACGCTCTGCAGCAGGTGTTAAACATCCTAATATACAGCACCACTTTTTGCCTCTAGCTGTGAATTACGATGGCACCAGCCCTCAGTTATGTCACGGCTTTCAAGTTCATGTCGGGCCTATGCGCCCTACGAGTAGAGGACAGGTGCGACTTAGGTCAAATAATCCAGGGGATGTTCCTAGTATCGTTTTTAATTATATGAAGACGGAACAAGACAGAAAAGAAATGAGAGAGGGAATTAGATTAACTCGCGAAATACTCGCGCAGCCAGCATTTGAGATTTTTGCCGGAGCGGAACTCTCTCCGGGAAAAGATGTGGAGAGTGACCAGGAGATCGATGAATTCGTTAGGAAAAGCGGGGAAAGTGCATATCATCCCGCTTGCTCCTGTAGAATGGGAAAAGGTGAGGAAGCCGTTGTAAATTCAAAAGGTCAAGTGCATGGTTTGGAAAAACTTCGTATTGTTGACGCTTCGATAATGCCTTCTATTGTCAGCGGGAACCTGAATGCACCCACAATAATGCTGGCGGAAAAAATAGCAGACGATATCCGAGGCCGAATTCCTTTGCCCAAAGAACAAAAAAACGTTTGGCTGCATTCTGACTGGGTGAACGAACAACGCTAACTGGATCGGCGATTATTCGGGCTTCTGCCGAATGTCTTCCTTTTTTGGATCATTTCTCTCCAACGCTTCATTACTTTTGCTTTCCGTTTTAAGAAAGCTTTTCTTAACTCATGATTTTTTTGTTCGCGCTTTTTATAAAAGTCTACATTCTGATGATCAAAACTATTAAAGCTGCTTGTGTTTGGTTGATTGTAAACTGAGTTGTTTTTAGAAAGTTTTGTTAAGTTGGAGGGGGTAGGTGGATTCCTCTTTAGTTCAGCAACCTGTTTTTTTAATGCGATAACGGCTCTTCTATACTTCTGACCGCGCACGGCATCTCCCGAATGATATCTCTCAATAGCTAAATTCCAGGAACCGTTGTTTTCATATAGGTTCGTTAAAAATTTTGCTGCATATTTGGTATTTATTTGTGGATCTAAAGCCTGCTCAAGATTGTCGAATGCGTTAGGGTGATAGAATAAATTTATTTGCATGCACCCGACGTCGATATTTCTTATCCCCTCTCCCTGTAATTGCTTTACTTTGCGTATTGCCTCCGCCTTTGTTGCTAAATAAATACCTTTGCCATTTGCTGTTACAGTCCATGGCCAGGGATAGCTAATGCCCTGTTTTTGGAACCATCTTCCTGTTTCTTTAAGAGAAATTGCCTGCAAGAGCCCGCTTGGCGCATTTAAACGTTTTTCAACAGGCTCGGCAGCTTTTAAACATAGGTTCGATGCCGCCCAATTTATTGGCGCGGTGTTAGCCATTTTAAGCCAAAAAAGGCTAGCAATTAGAGTAAAAAGAAACGCTGTTTTCACATACATTATTGAGCACCTCACTTAGGATGTGAGGAGCAACAATTGTGCCAAAGTTCAATAAATTACTCAGCGGCGCCTTTAAAGTGGGCCATAGGGTCTAGTTTTCGCGCCATATCCTTCATGAAATCAGTCATAATTTGGGTTAACTCACTAATTTCATTAAGACGTTCCAATGCTTTTTCATTCATATACAAAGAGCGATTGATTTCAATTTGAACAGCATGAACATTTTCATATGGTTTACCATAATGTTGTGTAATGAAGCCTCCAGCATACGGATTATTGCGTTTAACAGAAAAACCAGCTTTGGTTAGGCTTTCCAGCGCTGTGTTCATGATGGAAGGGTGGCAAGAGCTGCCGTGACAGTCGCCAAGGATAATATCCACTCCCTTTTTCCCAAAAGGTTTTGGGGCTGCCGACCTGGCAGCATTAGACGGCATCGAATGGCAATCAAGGAGAATACAGAAGCCAAAATTATCCCGTGTTTTTTCGACGAGTTTTTTTAGCTCTAGGTGATAGGGGTTGTAGTAAGTTTCAATCCTCTTTTTTACATCATCAAAATTTAACTTTTGCTTGTAAATTTCTTCGCCGTTTGAAACGACTTTTGCGACAGTGCCAAGGCCGGCAAAAATTCGTTGATTTTTAGTAGTGACATAATCGGGTAGAGCCGTATCAAACATAGCGGGGTCTAATTCAAAAGGCCCTCTATTTACATCTACAAATACCCTTGGGAAAAGGGCCTTAAGAAGAGGAACCCCAATTTCAGAGGCTTGACTGAAAATTTCGTCGACGAAACAGTCCTCCGATGAGCGCAGTTTCAGCTTCGATAATGCAGACTTTTCCACGAATTCCAGAGGGTAGTTGGATCCACTGTGAGGCGACGAAACAACTAAAGGTGCCAACTGTTTTATGGGAAACTGAATGCTGATGGGTTCTTCTATATTTGTTCGTGAGATGTTCATTATTAATTTTAGCGCGACGCTGCTTCTGTGTCATGAAAACGTTAAAAAAAATTTACGGTTTTTGCTCGATATTGGTTTACTTCTTGCCAATTCTTTTTTTTTCGTTATAACGACGGCTCTGGTGTTTGCCGAAGGATGCGGTAGGGGCGCGTAGCTCAGCGGGAGAGCACCTCGTTGACATCGAGGGGGTCACTGGTTCAATCCCAGTCGTGCCCACCACCTTAATTTATATCAGGCAAACTTCGGATCTATAGGTGTTAGAGTCCCGACATGGTTCTCTATAGTCTGTGCAGCGTCTAAACATAGTTGCTCGTTGTATTTCCATCCTATTAATTGAACACCATATGGTTTACCGTCTTGAAGTCCTGTGCACACTGTTGCAGCAGGTATTCCAAGCAGATTAACAGTTACCAGTAGACTATGAGCACTGAAGATAATTTTTGCATGCTCGTTATCTAGGATGTCCTCATTCGGTGCAAAAGGGGGAAGATTCGATACTGGCCCAATAATTATATGATATTCTTCAAGAAACATGGACCATTCGCGCATAAGGCGGGTTCTTTCCATTCCAAGCCTGATGTATTCCGATAAAGTGCATTCCTTATGGAAGCTTTCTAGAAAATTTAGGGCAGTATTTATCTGACTTGAGCCTAAATCGTCCATAGTTTTACGCAGGATTGACCTTAGTTCTGTTCCTATCAAACCTGCCCACACTTGGGCGCAGCGAGAAATTTCAGGGGGAGAAATTTCTTCAACGATACATCCCGCGTCTTCTAGTATTTTTCCCGCATCCCTTAAGGATTGCTTTACCTCTTTAGCAAGCGGGGGGCCAGGAATTTCTGTGGCGAGTGCAACTTTTTTAGGACCTGACTTACTATATTTAGGCAAAGATGCTGGTGTCCACCATGGATCTCTTCGATCAAGTCTGGTCATTGCATTAAATGCAAGCCTTGCATCACTTATAGACCTTGTTATTGGCCCTTGGGTGGATAACAGCTGCATCATTGGGGGTCTATCTTCTCCCGCTGTTGGATTAAATGCAGGTATAATCCCCTGGGTAGGTTTGATCGTTGCAAGCCCGCAACAATAAGCGGGATATCGGAGCGAGCCTCCCAGGTCGTTTCCATGAGCAATGCACCCAATGCCGGCAGCCAGCGAAGCCGCGGCTCCTCCAGAAGAGCCGCCTGGAGTGATATTTTTGTCCCAAGGGTTCAAAGTATCGCCAAAAAGTGGGTTTCCGGTATGCCAGCGGAGGCTAAACTCAGGCGTATTGGTTCGGCCTATCGGGATCGCGCCGGCTCTCAGAAGATTATCGACAACCGGCGAGTTGGAAGGTGCAATATTATCTTTCAATTTACTTAGACCGTTTGGACTTGGCTGACCTGCTACGTCCACATTATCTTTTATCGTAACAGGGACCCCGTGTAACGGGCCAAGGGCTTCATTTTTGGAAATTTTTTCATCGGCTAAAACGGCCATTTCCATAGCCTGGGTATTCAAGCTTTTAGTGACGGCATTTATTTTTGGGTTGATCTCCTGAAGTCTTTCTAAATGAGTTTCGATAACAGCTTTTACGTTCACTTCTTTTTTTGCAATTAGTTCTGCTGTCTCGGTTGCTCCCAGCTTCCACAGCGGATTGGACATATATTTCTCCTTGGTTTTTCTAGACCAGACCGCGTATTTTTTTGGTCTGTTCTTTCCCCGCGGATATCATAAAACTTAGGTCATTTCCGGCGAGAACCAATTGAACGCCCAAGTTTATATATTCTTTCATCAAATCAAAATTATACACCCCGCCCATTCCAACGAATTTACCATGCATTTTGCAAGCTGCAATCGTCTGCTCGTATGCTTCAATCACTTTTGGGTGGTCAAGTTCGCCCGGAATTCCCATTTCCATGCAGAGATCATTTGTTCCTATCAGTAAACAATCAACCCCTTCTATAGAAGCGATCTCGCTGGCATTTTTGATAGCAGTTGGAGTTTCGAGCATTAACACAGTAAGAGTAGCATTGTTGACTGCCTCTGTGGCTTCATGCATTGGAAAAGTCTGAAAATCAAGCATCGGTTGAGCACCTGCGACCGATCTATGTCCTATTGGCGGGTACTTGCACTGATCGATCATTTGGATGGCTGTGTCTTTTGTGTCGACGTGCGGAACAACAATACCCTGTGCCCCGCCATCCAAAGCTCGGCTTGCATGAAAGTGCTGAAATCCCGGAACCCGAATCAGTGGCGTAATGCCCACATCCTGAGCTGTAACACTTATCTGGATAGCTGTGTCCAAATCCATGGAGTTATGTTCCATATCGATAAACAGCCAATCAAAGCCCGCCGTTTTCATCGCCTTTGCGATATCCACTGTCCTTGCTTGTCGGAGCCCCACTCCTATTACTAGTTCCCCCGCGTGCAATTTTTCTTTTGCGACATTCTGAATTTTGACCATACTTCTCTCTTATTTTTTAAAACATTTATATATTCATGACATAATATTTACCGCTCTGTAACAGTGGAGTTAAAGAACCGTCAGAATATGGAGATCTTTTTACAACATGAGTGTGCCAGTTAATGAAGCCCCTTTCAAAGAAATAAACTCTGCGGTTAATCAAGACTGGAAGGCACTAAAAGTTCATCTAAGTGAAATGGGTCACTATTTGGAGCTATCCGAACCCCCTAGACAGTTTGCAGCAGGTTTTGGGAATCTAAATTATTATATTATCTTTGATGGCAGACCCGCTGTCCTAAGAAGGCCGCCGATGAGTATACTTGTTCCAGGAGCTAATGATATGCTTCGCGAAGCAAAAGTTCTCAGGGCTTTACACCCAGTTTTCCCATTGGTTCCAAAATGTTTGTTCGTTGGCAGTGATTTAAATGTGTGGGGAGTCCCATTCATCGTAATGGAATACAGGCCAGGGATTACAATTAACTCCCGGCTGCCCGATTATCTGGAAAACAAAAGTGCGACCGGAAAGTATCTAACAGAAGAACTTTTAAATATCCTGATCAGCCTTCATTCGATAGACCCAATTAAGGTTGGTCTAGGTGATCTAGGCAGGACAGAAAATTATTTTTCTCGAACGGCCAAAGGTTGGCTGAAACGGGCAAACGCAGCTTGGGGAGATAGTCTTTCTCATGAAATAGGTAAAATTGAACGGTGGCTGCTAGCACGAATTCCGGCGCAAGGACCATCGGTTTTACTGCATAATGATTACAAATTAGATAACATAATCCTGGAACCAATTGACCTTAGACCGAAAGCCTTAATCGATTGGGATTTGGGGACACGAGGCGATGCAATCTGGGATTTTGCAGTGTTGCTGAGTTATTGGGCCCAGAAAGACGATCCGACAGCTATGTTATCTCTTAAACAGATGCCGACTCTTGAACCGGGTTTTCCAAAAAGAGATGAGTTAATTGGTCAATATGCCGAAAGAACAAAACAAAATATTTCACAAATTATTCCCTATAAGGTGCTAGCTCAGTTTCGATTAGCTGTCGTGTTTCAGCAAATATTTCTTCGTTATCAGCACAGCGAAGAGACGAATGGAGAGGATAAAAAGTTTGACAAATTAGCGCTTGGTTTACTTGATTTTACACTGAGTAATTTGGAGGCATAGAGACGGGGATACATGCGCCGGTTTCATTTGAAAACACTTTAAACCGTAGACTAAAATCGAGCTAAAGCAATCCCGCCTCCGCTTCGAGGATCAGCTCCAGCTTTCCAGCTACTGTCATTTCTAGCGATTACATGAGAACGGGCCATCATTGGGTCGAAACTGTATGGTGACTTCTTTATTTTATGACCGAGAGACTCAAGGATAGATAATTGTGAACTTTCAACTCTAGATTCAACATGAACAAAATCACCTTCACAGTGTATGCGCGGGACGGATACGGCTTCCATTGGGGACATCCCAAAATCAATAATATTTATAATAGTCTGTAATACAGCTGATATGATTACCGACCCGCCAAGAGCGCCGAGAATAATGAAGGGTTCACCGTCTTTGAAAAGGATTGTCGGGACCATCCCGGTAGTACGGGCCTTTCCCGGAGCTATCGAGTTAGGCCTTCCGGAAATAGCGTCAGCTAATTTCATGGAATTGTTATAAACGAAACCTAAGCCAGGCGTTACAACGCCGCTTCCCGTCCCCAATGTATGTGTTACTGAAACGGTATTGCCTTTTTCATCAATAGTGCAAAGATGTGTTGTGCAGGATGGGACGCCAGCGGGGGTTAAGGGTAACTGTTGTTTGTTTTTTATTTTATAGGCATGTTCGGCAGCTCTTTCAGTAGAAATTAGAAAATCGGTATCTACTTCCAAGAAAGCTGGATCGGAGAGGTGTTTGTCGCGATCATGGTGGGAAAGTTTCATAGTTGAAGCGATAATGTTCATCGTCTCGCCAGTATTATGACCTAGATTTGATAAATTAAAGTGCTCAAGAGTTTGGAGCATTTGAATTAAAATAGCTCCACTTCCAGGTGGAGGGTTAGATGCAATTTTATGACCTCGGTAATAGCCTATTACCGGATTTTCAAACCTTGCGGTATACGTTTTTAGGTCATTAAAAGTGATAAAGGCACCATTGTTTTCGAAATCTTCTATAATTCTCTCTGCGATTTCACCATTATAGAAAGTGGTACTTCCTTGCTTGGCTATTTGAGCAAGAGTTTTGGACATGTCAGTGTTACGGATAATTTCCCCAACCGAAGGCACTCCTTGATCCTTTATCAAATAAATTTTTGAACAGGCCTCTGTAGCCTTTATTCGTGCGATGCCGCCTGGAATTCCTTCCGGAGTTGGTCGTGTCCAAAAGTCATAAACATGTTGATCTATAGAGAAACCGTTTTTAGCAATATTAATAGCCGGCTCCAGGAGATCTTGCCAATCCCAGCTGCACAACTTTTTGTGTGTTTCCCAAAACCCAGAAATACTCCCAGGTATCATTATCGACGAGTATCCAAGTTCGCTTCTGTAATCCGCAAACATGCTGTATCCATTTACTTCAGAACGGCCAATTAGGTCGTGTTCCCACATCGCTGGGGATACTTTTTCTCCAGCGCGGCTATGAAAATCGATCATTCCATGAAGATTTTTTTGGCTGCTGAAGTATTGCAGCGTTCCCATTCCGCCAATGCCACACATAAATGGGTCAACAACCATTTGTACAAAGGCTGCTGCTATCGCTGCATCAAAAGCATTGCCCCCGCGTTCCAAAATTTCTGCGCCAATGTTAGCTGCTTTAGGCTGAGGACAGACAACTATTCCCTTCATAGAGTTCCCTTTTTTTAGTAATTTATTATCTGACTATTAAAGTGGCGTATCATTTAAGATGTATTGCTCTTGAATTTTTCTCTCGATTGCGCCAGGCCGAATCCGGCGCACTTCTTTTATAGCTGTTCTTGGATCCCATCCAAAGTTAGTTAAAATCTTTGCCGCAAAAGTGCCAGTTCTGCCCAAGCCGGCAGCACAGTGAATCATGATTTTAGAACCAGTAGTGACATATTTTAATATTGTTTCCCCGTCTCTGTTCCATGCTTCCTGAAACTTGCTGCCCGGTGCGTGAAAGTCTTGTATTGGCAAGTGGTACCAATCGAATTTTTGGCGGTTTGCCACTTCTGGAAATTCTGGAACGCCTAATTGTACAAATTCTTGCGAAGCAATCAGGCTTATAAGAACATCTGCACCCCAATTTTGAATTTCCATAAAGTCTTCTAACAGGTCTCTATTCCATAAATTTGATTTTGAATGCTTACTGCTGCGACCTGGGCAATGTGTTAGTCCTAATGTGGTATTAAAAGGACCTGCCAATTCGTTAATGACGAGCGGTCCTTCGAATGGCGAATTATTAAACTTAGCCGAAAAGGATGTATTTTCAGATAAGGGTTCTTTTTTGTTGAATTGTGAATTCATCTTTAATTCCTAGTTGGGTGGGGATAAACCATTTTAGCGACACTAGTAGCCGCCAGGATTTCAGGCGCTTGAAAAATTTAACGCCAGCCCTTGGACCGACCACTTCATGGATATCAGCCTACCAGTCGACGATAAGGTAATAAATGCTGTATCCAGCTCCGGCCCTCCAAAGCATATGTTTGTTGGGAAAATATCTGGTAAAACAAACCGGTCTATTTGTTGGCCAGTTGGCGAGAAAACGTCAATTTTACCTGGTATCGATCCAACACAGATATTTCCCAGGCTATCGAGCGCAAGGGAGTCAAATAAATGATAGCCCTCTGGGGCTGCAATTAGCTGACCTTTTTCCCAAGGAACAATTCTTTTTTGATTTTCTATTTGGCCGGGATGCTTGATTTTAAAAGACCAGAGTCTGCCTGTAGGGGTTTCTGCGACGTACAGTTGTGACCCATCTGGCGATAGCCCAATCCCATTTGGACCGTCCATAGGTGCAATGACTTCTTGTATGTGAGAGCCGTCGATCGTTGCATAGAATACACCCCCTCTATCTCTATCGCGTCGTCTAGTATGACCATGATCCGTGAACCAAAACCCACCAGATGAGTCGAACACAATATCATTCGGGCCAATTAGAGGTGCGCCGTTGCAAGATGTATAAAGCGTTTCTGTAAGGCCCGTTTTCAGATCTACAGCTTCTATCCAGCCGGTTGGGGCATCTGGCGTTGAAAGACTGGGCAGTATCAGATTATCTTTTTCAAAAAACGGCATCCCGCCGTTGTTGCAAATATAACAGCGCCCATCCGGCCCTATTGCCGCACCATTAGGCCCGCCCTCGAGCTCAGTAATAATGGATTTGCGTCCGTCCGCTTGTACCTTTGTTAGTCTGCCTGTTTGAATTTCGACCAGTAATATGTCTCCATTTGGCAAAGCGACTGGGCCTTCAGGGAAACCTAAACCGGATGCGACTTCTGTAAATTCGACCATTTAAATTCTACCTAATTGATCCGCTTTATTGTTATATTTTCTGCCCGAGATTTTAATTTTTTGCTGAACTATCTTAAAGGATTTAAATTAGACAGCAAAAATTAAATCCTTATTTGGAAACTTGTTAAAGTATGAATTAGTTAGATTGGGTTAAGCCGGTCGGCAGTGTCCCTTTGATTGTTATTCTGTGCATAACACGGCGTTGGCCTGGATAATCATTTAATGCCATATGAAGTACTCTTCGATTATCCCATATTGCTAGCGTTCCCACCTCCCAATTTAATCGGCAGGTAAATTCAGGGCGCGTAGCGTGATCGAGAAGGAAAGTTATTAATGGGAGGCTTTCTTCGGGCGTCATAGTATTAAAATGAGTGGTTGTTTGCGGGTCGGTTAGATATAGGCTTGGCCTGCCCGTTTCGGGGTGCACTCTTATCAGCGGATGAACCGCCACCGCGGCTGGTTCATCAGGATTCGGAATTTTGTTTTGCATCTTGTCTGATCTAGCTGCGCTTTTATCGTAGCGGTTAGATGTTGAAAGTTTACCCAGCATCTTTTTCATTGCATCAGACAAGTTTTCGTAGGCTTTCTCCATACATGCAAACATAGTGTCCCCGCCGGCTTGTGGTACCTCCTTAGCGTATAACATTGTTCCCATCGCTGGCACTGGGGTGAATATTTGATCAGTATGCCAGTGGTCTCCAAAATTATTTGGGTCGCTAGGTTCTTTGACAATTTCGATTATCTCTGGGAATTCTGGAAGCCCGTTTAGATAAGGGTGTAGGTGCGGTTCATTCCACATCTTCGCAAAATCAAGCTGTTCTTTGGGAGATATTGCTTGTTCGCGAAAATAAATAATACCGTGATTTAGGAGCGCATCGTTGATAATTTCAAATTGCTCTTCACATATATTACTCACTTGAAGGCCAGAAATTTCAGCCCCAATCGCTCCCGCAAGTTTCTTTATTTTTATTTCCATACAACAAAGCCGGTTGATTTCAATTTATTGTACTCTACGGGATAAAATAAGGCATATGGGATCAGTGATATGATGATAAGCTCTCTTTGAGAATACTTACTGTATACTTAAGATCTACAGGACATCTAGAAGTGCGGCTACAGTGCGACCCTATGTGCATTAAGAGGAAAGTAAAATGAGCATTGATTTTACGACAGAGCAGCTTCAAATACGAGATAGTGTTAATAAATTATGTGCTGAATTTGGTGATGAATACTGGCTAAAGCGAGATTCGGACGGCGAATTTCCGGAAGAGTTTTGTCAAGCAGTTGCGGATCAAGGTTATATGGGGATAGCGATGCCTGAACAATACGGCGGAGCGGGTCTTGGGATTACAGAAGCTGCGATTCTAATGCAGACAATATCGCAATCCGGCGCCGGAAATGGAGGAGTGTCATCGGTTAGTTTAGGCATATTTGGATTAAACCCGGTTGTCCGGTATGGCACGGAGGAACAAAAAAAACGTATGCTGCCGTCTATAATTACTAGAGATGACATCGCATGCTTCGCTGTCACAGAAGCAGAGACTGGGCTGGATACTACGAGGCTAAAAACCAGAGCTATTCGACGAAACGATAAATATGTCGTTACAGGTCAGAAGGCCTGGACGACGACAGCACAAGTCGCAAATAAGATTTTACTTATAGCAAGAACTGCGGACGAAAGTTCGGTAGATAAACCAATCGATGGATTAAGCCTGTTTTATACAGATTTAGATAGATCTAAAGTCGAAATAACGAAAATCGATAAGATGGGACGTGACTGCGTTGACTCCAATTTGATTTTTTTTGATGGTATGGAAATCCCTTTTGAGGACCGAATTGGCGAGGAAGGAATGGGGTTCCGGTACTTGCTGCATGGAATAAATCCGGAACGAATTCTGATCGCGGCCGGTCTGATAGGGCTTGGGCGAGCTGCGTTATTTAAAGCAACTGATTATGCAAAAGAGCGGATTGTTTTTGGAAGGCCGATCGGAATGAACCAAGGAATACAGCATCCCTTAGCCGAAAGTTGGGCAGAGCTAGAAGCTGCGAATTTAATGGCCTTCAGAGCGGCTCAGCTTTACGACCGTGGCGAAGAATGCGGGGCAATCGCTAACGCTGCCAAGTACTTGGCGGGCGAAGCGACCTTTAAAGCCTGTAATACAGCAATTATGACCCTCGGTGGAATGGGATACGCAAAGGAATACCATGTTGAAAGATATATGCGTGAAGCCCTAATACATCGAATTGCGCCAATAACGCCACACTTAATCCTTTGTTACATAGCCGAAAGAGTGCTTGGCCTCCCGAAGTCATACTGATCTAATCTTTAGGTTAAACTAATTCTAAGTATTGGAAGTCCATGGATAACTACCTAAATGTAAAGCATAATTTTGCAAACCTAGACGACGTAATAATACATTATGTTGTAGCCGGGGACGGTCCTCCAGTGGTGTTGTTGCATGGATGGCCTCAAACCTGGTGGGAATGGAGGCACGTCATTCCTGTCCTGTCACAAAACTATACAGTTATAGCACCCGATCTCAGAGGATTAGGTGATAGCTCGCGTCCGTTAATTGGCTATGATAAAAAGACAGTGGCTTATGACATATGGCGGTTAATGAATGAAATTCTTGGCTATAGTAATTTCTTTGTAGTTGGGCATGATTGGGGTGGGCCAACGGCCTATGCTTTGGCAGCAGCGCATCCGGATTCTGTTACTAAATTGGTGATATTAGATGTAACGATCCCTGGCTGTGGGGGAGATTTTTCGGAGGGAGGACGAAGATGGCATCATCAGTTTCACATGACCTTAGATTTACCGGAAGCATTAACTCATGGCCGGGAAAAAGTTTATCTTGGTTGGTTTTATAGGACCTTCTCTTATGTGCCTAACGCGATTACAGAGGCTGATATTGACGAATATGTAAGAACTTACAGACAACCCGGGGCGATGCGAGCGGGATTTTCTTATTATAGAGAGCTTCAAAAGGATATAGAGGATAATAAGGAGAATATTCTCCGGCTAAAGCTCCCCATGCCTGTATTAGCTATAGGAGGCGGGGTAAGTTACCCTCATGCGAGAGGAAGGGGAACACAAACCGAAGACTCTCTCCGCCGAGTAGCAGATAATGTCAAAGGAGAAGTCTTTGATAATTGCGGTCATTTTATTCCGGAAGAAGCTCCCGAAAGACTGAACAAAAAGCTATTATCATTTTTTTCGGAAAAGTAGCATTGTATTATAAAATAGCGATCACCAGGTGTCTCGAATACGCTGCTAAACATCCGATTTATTGGAAGTTAAGTTAGTGCCCGTTTAACATTTTAGAAGGTAAAATTTCATGGAAAATAAAGCAGGACCATTGACGGGTGTAAAAGTTGTCGCCTGCTCGACAGCCCAGGCGGGAACGGTACCGTACATGTTGATGGCAGATTTAGGAGCTGAGGTTATAAAAGTTGAGGTTCCTGGAACGGGTGACCGGTCAAGAACCGCAGGTGAGCTCAAAGGTCAAATAAGTTCTTTTTTCGAAACAAATAACAGGGGTGTTAAAAGTATAACCCTCAATTTAAAAACAAAAGAGGGGCGTTCGATTTTGCATCAGTTAGTAGAGAAGGCTGATGTTTTTGGCCAAAACTTTCGCCCAGGGGCAGCAGAAAAAAATGGCTTTGGATATGAGGAATTAAGAAAGATAAATCCCGCATTGGTTTATGCCTCTATTTCAGCCTACGGTCAGAAGGGGCCTCACGGAAGTTTTGCAGGAACGGATGCTGTTGGTCAGGCATTAGGAGGGATAGCTGAGGCCTATGCTGGGCCTGGCGAGTCAATGCGAACCGGGCTTGTCTCGGTAGCAGATGAGACTTGTGCAATTCTAACATTCGGCGGCCTGCTAGCAGCGCTTTATCACGCCAAAAATACAGGTATTGGCCAGAAGGTTGAAACATCACTTGTGGGAGGAGTAGTGCGGCTTATGGGTTGGACAATGACTACCACCATGTGGCGTGACTCAAACCCTATAGCTGGCGCTCGAATAAATGGTACAAGAGAATATCCAGGTATAGCAGCCAGTTTTGATGATCAAGACGGGAGGCCAATGGTATTTCAACTGGACCATAGGCACTGGGAAAAAGCTATGCGGGCTCTAGGGTTTTGGGACACTCTTGAAGAAAGAGGAGCTTCTGATTTGGGATTGGCACTTGTTTCCGAGAAGAAAAAATCTTTGATATTAGAAACCCTGGCCGAATTATTTAGAACGGGCAAGCGGGAAAGTTGGATTAAGATACTTCGTGAGGCTGACATTGTTTCTGCGCCGATAAACACGCTTTTGGAAGCTTCAAGAGATCCCGATGTGCTTCAAAATGGCTACATCACCGAAATTGAGTATCCTGAGTTAGGTGAAAAATTAAAAGTGCATGGCTCACCATGGAACTTTTCAGAAACACCAGTGAAGGTTGGCAGGGCACCTCAGCTTGGTCAACATACGACGGAGATCTTAGAAAGTTTGGGTTATGAGCGAGAACAAATCGATGACTTTGCCAGTCGAAATATTGTTTAAGTAACAATTTCTAAAACATCCTTTTCAACAAATCGTGGCCAGTTGCGCAAACTATTAAGGGCTTGGAGGACGAATTAAAGGACAAATAAGGGCTGATAAAATTGCCATAAGCGAAAAAACCAAAAGAGACAGGTCATAGTTGTGCGTCCAATCGTGCATGGCTCCGGACAATATTGGGCCCAAGGCTTGAGCCGCAACCTGAACGGTCAAGACTACACCTCGAATTGCTCCAAAATTAGTTCTACCGTAGTAGTCTGCCCAAATGATGGGTAAAACGCATAAAATACCACCTATCCCTATTCCAAAAAATATTGCGGCAGCATAGCCTAAACTGCTTGACTGGATTTTGGTCATCAGAATGCATCCGAGAGCTAGGCAAACTGAAGAAACAAACAGATTTGTTCTCGCTCCAAAGCGTCTGACAGCCAATCCATATAATAGAGCGGAGGCCCCAGAGACGAGGGAAAAAGTGCTAACTATAAACGTAGCACTTGCCGATGATACACCTCTTTCGATTAGGTGGGGAGCTTGGTGAAGGCTTATTCCGGCCTGAATAGGAAACACCAGTGCGGTAAACAGAATTAAGAGCCAGAATGCACTAGTTTTCATGGCTTCAGCTCTTGAAAACGAGGGTTCTATCCGCTTGTTTTCAGTGTTTTGCTGATCAACTTTGAGCTTATCTCCATCTGGAAGTAAACCTATATCTTCGGGTTTTCTATACAAAAGAAGAAAGTTAGGAAGGAACCCTATCAAAAATACAGTGCATCCGATGACTACCCAACCCATACGCCACCCATCAATACTCATCGCCGCGAATGCTATCAATGGCATGGCAGTCAGCCCTAGCATTTGCATAACAGTAGCTATCGAAACTGCTTGTGGCCTAAGGCGAACAAACCAGTTGTTTATTGCGCCGTATATTCCGATATCGAATGGGCCAGCAAAATTCATACGAGCAATGCAAAACAGTAAGTAGAATATTACGATAGAATGGGTAAAGGAAATTAAGATCGAACAAGCAGCGGTTGTACATATAGCCAAACAAAGAACGAAGCGCGCCCCATGCTTGTCAACGATTATACCTATAAATGGCGATACTAAGGCAGCCAGGACCCCACCTAGTGACACGGCACCTGAAATCATCGTCCGAGACCAGTCGAGTTCGGTGGTCATTGGCGTAACAAAAATTGAGAGAGTTGCAACGGCTGGCCCCTGCCTCGCAAATCCAGCACAGCAAACACCGAATAAGATCAGCCATCCGTAATAAAAGGGCAGGCGCTTTGAGAGAGATCTTAATATTTTTTATTCCAAACACTTCTGAATTGAAATGACTACGAAGCAGATATGCTCGTTGTTGTATTCTCGAGATATTTTCCATCGCTGGCAAGAAAGACCTTATCAGATTTTTAGACAATGATCTTTGAGAGTATTTTTATTTAGGCGGTTATGTTACGCTGGTACCAATGTAGAGATTTAGAGGAAACATTGGGGGGACAGATCATGCGATTAGGGATGTTTATGCAACCTGTACACGATGTAAACCGTGACCAAACGCAGGTGATTGAGGAAGACCGAGAAACAATTCTGTTGGCAGATAAGCTTGGTTTTCATGAGGTTTGGGTTGGCGAACATGCCTCGGCCACCGTCGAGCCTATTACAGCTCCACTGGTTTTTCTAGCGACGCTTTTGGGAGAAACGAAAACTATTAAGTTGGGTACGGGAGTATTTTGTCTGCCTAATCATCACCCTGCCCAAGTTGCTGCGCAAGCTGCATTATTTGATCATCTATCGCGTGGACGATTTCAAATGGGGATTGGAACCGGAAGCCTTAGCTCCGACGTCGAACTATTCGAGGTAGGGGGTGACACTGACCGGAACGATATGGTTAGAGAATCAATGGAACTCATTCAGTCAATTTGGGATGGCGAGCCACCATATTCAATTGAAGGTAAATACTGGAACGTAAAAATTGAGGACATGGCACGATCCGAATTTGGTGTAGGGCATTTTGTCAAGCCATATCAGAAACCGGGTCCTCCTGTGGCGATATCAATTATGTCACCGAAATCTAACAGCGCTCGAATAGCAGGCGAAAACGGATGGATACCGATATCCGGAGCCGCTTTCTTACATCCGCGTTATACATCAGGCCACTGGCAGACTTATGCTGAAGGCTGCGAGAAGGC
>MDTA01016424.1_pt1 | contig 16804 bp, 16 predicted proteins | sample 811151 | NCBI WGS metagenome assembly MDTA01 (sample SAMN05326648, study PRJNA326480) | marine metagenome | isolation source: seawater | place: Indian Ocean: South | collected 2010 | reverse complement strand
GTTCGACCACTCCGGCACCTCTCCAACACAAAACTATAATTGTCTCAAACTAGTAAAAAACTCTTTTAACATATTTGAAGATTCTCTTGCCAAAACATCGCCAACTACCTCACAACGATGGTTTAACCTCGAGTCCTGCAATACATTCCGCAAAGAACCACATGCTCCCGTTTTCGGATCGAATGCGGAAAAGACTACTCGTGGTATTCTTGATAAAACAATAGCTCCAGCACACATTGCACAGGGCTCAAGCGTCACGTATAATGTTGTTCCCAGTAATCTCTTGTCACCAACTATTGCAACGGCTTTCCTGATGGCTAAAATTTCAGCGTGTGCCGTCGGATCCCCAAGTTCCTCAACAGAATTAGCTGCCCCGGCAATAAGCCCATCTGGACCAACAACTATTGCCGCAACTGGTATCTCACCACGTTCAGCTGCTTCAGCCGCCAAAATAAGAGCTCGACGAATCCACTCTTCATCTTCGGTATTAACACTGCGGTCTTGGATACCCCTATTCATTGGGCTCTATGAGACTGAAGGTAAAATATAACGGCTACAAAACAGTATTTCAAGGTGCGATCAAAATTGCCGATCAAAGTGATCTCTTGGCAACTTTTCTTGTTCTGGATGCTGCCAATAACTAACGGTTTCATTTTCTATATCCCGATCTAACGGATCATTTCTGAAAAACCTTAAAAGTAAGCCAATAACTGTGAAGAGCGTGTAGAAAATAAATGCCAAAATAATGTGCGTGTTAATAAAGGCAAGAATTCGTGCCAAGAACATCCAGCAGATATAAAAAGGTTGCAATAAAACAGGCTTAAATACGCCAAAAAGTATTAATAGGGCCATCAAGCTCGTAAAAATCCGTTGCCCTAAAATAAATTCAAAATACCAAAACACTACGGTAAATAGACCTGAAAAAACTGCCATAATGTACGCAAAAGAGCGCAATTGCGACCTACTACCACGTTGGGAAGAAATATGATGAGTAAAGTTCTTAATCAAGTTCAAAATCCTCGCGCCAATCCCTTTCATCCTCCCATTGTGGCTGATCCCTTTTATCCAACAAAAAATTACCGATAATCAAAAAATCCATACCCGTTCGCATGAAACACCTATATGCATCTTCTGGAGTGCAAACTATAGGTTCGCCTCGCACATTGAATGAAGTATTCACAACGAGCGGGCAACCAGTTATTCGATAAAATTCTTCGATTAATTCATAATAAAGGGGGTTCTTTTTCTGACTGACCGTCTGCAAACGTGCCGAATAATCGACATGAGTAACAGCAGGAATATCTGATCGAGGAACATTCAATTTTTCAATGCCGAATAATTGCTTTTCATCGTCAGTCATAATAATACGACGATCTACCCGAACAGGAGCCACCTGGAGCATATATGGTGATTCTTCTTCATATTCGAAATAATCGTGAACATGATCCGCTAAAACAGAAGGCGCAAAAGGACGAAAACTTTCTCGAAATTTAATTTTTACGTTCACAACCGATTGGGTTTTCGGAGAGCGCGGATCGGCCAATATTGACCTTGAACCGAGAGCACGAGGACCGAATTCCATCCTATTCTGAAACCACCCGACTACTTTTTCTTGAGCCAAAAATTTAGCTGTTTTACCAATTATTTCACTCGTTTTCATGTGCGTTGCCACGGCACCTAACCTGCCTATATCGTCTTCTATTTGTAAATCTGAATATTCCGGACCGAGTAACGAACTCTGCATACTATCTAAAGGATTCACACATCTCTCTTTTTTCAAATAACGATACCAAATAGACATTGCCACCCCTAAAGCACCGCCAGCATCTCCCGCTGCAGGCTGTACCCATATCTTCTCAAACATACTTTCCCGAAGCAAACGACCATTCCCGACGCAATTGAGAGCAACCCCACCCGCCATACATAAATTCTTAGATCCCGTTTCCTTATACACGTGGCTAGCGATTTTCAACATAACTTCCTCAGTCACTTTTTGACATGAAGCCGCTATATCCATTTCTCTTTGAGTTAATGGGGATTCAGGTTTACGTGGAGGCCCTCCAAATAACTCATCCATCGAACGACTCGTCATCCGCAACCCGGAAATATAATCAAAATAACGAGTATTCAATCGAAAAGATCCATCATCTTTTACATCGATTATTTTATCGAAAATTGTATCAACGTAACAAGGTCTGCCATAAGGAGCCAATCCCATTAACTTATACTCACCAGAATTAACCTTAAAACCGGAAAAATAGGTAAAAGCAGAATAAAAAAGACCTAAGGAATGAGGAAACTTTGTTTCGCCGAGAGTATGAATCTCATTTGAATCACCATAACCGTAACTAGTCGTTGTCCACTCGCCCACTCCATCCACCGTTATAATCGCTGCTTCTGCAAAAGGAGAAGGATAAAAAGCTGAGGCAGCATGCGATTCATGATGTTGACCAAAAAGTATCGGTATATCTTCACCAATTGCTTCTTCGATCAAGTATTTTATCCATAATTTCTTCTTGATCCAAACAGTCATACTCTTCCAAAAGAGTCTAAGCCCGACCGGAGCAGTCGCCAAATGTGTTTCTAAAAGTCGTTCGAAAGTTAAAAGAGGTTTGTCATAGAAAGCGACATAATTGAGTTCGCTAGAGCTAATCCCGGCCTCACGCAAACAATATTCAACAGCGTTATGAGGAAAACTATAATCATGTTTCTTGCGAGTAAATCTCTCTTCTTGGGCAGCAGCAAGAATATGCCCATCCCGCACAAGACACGCCGCGCTATCATGATAAAATGCAGATAAACCGAGTATATAGGTGGTCAAATGCCGCAATACCTTGACAGTAGAGATCAGATTGGCGATTATCAGTAACGCTTGAAAATCTATTAAATATATTTAAAAATATCAAGTTACGGCACAAATGGAACAACTTTCATTTCTTTCCAAAGAAAAGATACTCGAAATACAAAGTACTTTCGGTACTCCTGTATTTGTTTACGATCAAAGAATTCTCGAAGAACAGGCAGAAAAGGCTCTCAACTTCCCTAACGCGTTCGGCTTAACCGCCAGATATGCTATGAAGGCCTGTCCGAATAGTTCGGTTATTCGTGTGTTAAACCGTGCAGGTCTTCATATCGATGCCAGCAGTGGCTACGAAGCACAACGCGCAATACGAGCTGGAGTACCTCCCCAACATATACAAATAACAGCGCAACAACTACCTAATAATTTGAAAGAGTTGTTAGATCAGGAAATACTTTTCAACGCCTGTTCTTTGCATCAATTACGCAGTTTTGGTCAAATAAAACCTAAATCTGAAGTTTCAATACGCGTAAATCCTGGTTTAGGTTCTGGACACAGCCAAAGGACCAATGTCGGAGGACCATCAGCCAGCTTTGGTATTTGGCATGAACATTTAGATCAGGTAATAGAAATCGCTAAGCACTTTGAACTTCGGATAACCGGCTTACACACTCACATTGGATCTGGAAGCGACCCGGAGGTATGGCAGAAATGTGCACAACTGACTTTGGATGTGGCATCACGTTTACCCGAAATTACACGCGTAAGTCTAGGTGGAGGATATAAAGTCGGTCGCATGTTAGGCGAACAATCTACCGACCTCAATATAGCAGGACAACCTATCGTTGCTGAATTTGAAAATTTCGCAAAAAATTATGGGCGTGAACTTCACTTAGAAATTGAACCCGGAACTTTTTTCGTAGCAAATGCTGGTGCTTTGATCACGTCAGTAATTGATATTGTGAATACAGGCAAACAAGGATACCAATTTTTAAAAGTGGACAGTGGCATGACCGAATTGTTGCGGCCAAGTCTCTACGGTGCCCAACATCCCATAGTGGTCGTTCCTCAAAAAGAAGAGAGTAACAATACCGCCAATTATCTTATTGCCGGACACTGCTGTGAAAGTGGTGATATTTTAACTCCTGAGCCCGATAATCCCGACGGACTCCAACCTCGTGAATTATTGGAAGCAACTATTGGTGATGCTGTTTTTATTGGTGGCTCTGGTGCCTATTGTGCCGGAATGGCAGCAAAGAATTATAACTCATTTCCTGAAGCACCAGAAGTTATTGTTGATGGGAATGGATCTCTCCATCTTACACGACGTCGTCAAACTCTTGAACAAATCGTATTCAACGAGGAAATTCCGAACTACCTTCGCTAAGAAACTTCACCGCGCAAACGCGGATCAAAGGCATCTCTTAATCCATCACCCAACAAATTATAGAGTGTCACTGTAACAAAAATTGCAAGTCCCGGCATCACCACCAGCCACCAAGCAGCCATGTTACTTCGCGCACCCGCGAGCAAAGCCCCCCATGTGATTGTTTCGGCAGGCACACCTACACCTAGAAAACTCAACCCTGATTCAGCAAGAATCGCTCCAGCAACTCCGAAAGCAGCAGGTATCAATATCGGTCCTATTGCATTCGGTAAAATGTGGCGATACATAACTCGAAAATTTGAATATCCCAAACTATTAGCTGCCGAAATATATTCATAATTACGTACTTGTAAAAATTGTGAGCGTGTCAAACGAGCAATGCCTACCCAACTAGTAAGTCCGATAATAGCCATAATCCAAAATAAACTCGGGGGGAAAAATGCTGCGGCGGTCAAAATTAAAAAGAAAGCTGGGATAGCAGCCCACAATTCGAACATTCGAGACAAAAACAAATCGATTTTCCCACCAAAATAACCTGCTAATGCTCCCAAAATAATACCGATTATCATTGAGATACCTACTGATACCAAACCAATAGTTAACGCGTAACGCGATCCATGAATCAAGCCCGATAAAACGTCACGCCCCAATCTATCGGTTCCTAACCAATGGTTTCGACCGGGAGGCTCATATTTTTCAGCTAAACGAATCTCGCCAGGACCATAAGGTATAGGGGGATAAATAGCTATATCGACCTTAAGCTTCTTCAAGTTTCTTCTTCTCTTCAACTCTGAAGGCCATTCCGTAAGACCTAAATTGACAGCATATTGTCTAAATACGGGGAAATAGTGTTTACCTTTGTATTTCATATAATACGGTTTATCACCTGCGATTAGATCAGCGCCTGCCGCAATAAACACCAGAAAGCCAATAAGCCATAAGCTATAATAAGCAGGTCGATTTATTTTGAACTGTCTCCAAATAATCTTCCGATAAGAAAAACCTTGTTGTTTTGTTTCTATCACTTTATCACAATTATGTTTGAGATTTTGAGAAATCTATTCGTGGGTCAGTTATTTTTAACAAAATATCTGCGATTAGAATACCCAACAAAGAAAGTCCTCCACCAATAAAAAATAAAGCCATCGCCATAGGATAATCCCGAACAATCACTGACTGAAAGGAAAGTAATCCCAAGCCGGGAATCGTAAAAATCGTCTCTATAAAAACCGAGCCTGCAATCATTCCAGGTAATAAATTAGCCATAAGAGTGACGATCGGTATCAAAGAATTTCGCACAACATGTCGTAATAAAACAACATAGTGACCAAGCCCTTTTGCCTCTGCCGTTCGGACGTAATCCTGCTGAAGATTATCTAAGACACTTGTTCGCATAAAACGCGATATACCTGCAAAACTTGAATACGTAGAGGCAATAACTGGTAATACCATGTGGTGAGTATGATCCTTGAATATATCCCAAGTGCTCCAGGTAGCATCTACATGCAGCGAACGGATGCCTGACGCAGGGAACCAGTAAAAAAAATCTTTATTACAAAAAAACAATATCAAAAGCATCCCAACCCAAAAAGACGGCAATGACCAAAGCATAAATGTCCCTGTAGTAACTACTCGATCCATAATTGTATTCCGCTTTACAGCCAAAACCAACCCTAAGGGTATACCTATAAAATAGGCTAAAACGAAGCTTATCAAATTTATCTCGAGCGTGACTGGCAACCTTTCTATTATTCGTTTAATTACAGGTTGTTGGTCCTTAAAAGATCTTCCAAAATTTAGCGTAACAATCCTCCACTCCATACCCCGAAATAACTCGATACCAGGTCCCGAGTATTCATAATTATTTCCTAAAGAAAATGCTCCGGTCTTCCAAAATGTAGAACTTGTAAGGTTTTCCGTGGCAAGCGAATCAATACCTTGCATCTCACGAACAAAAGCACCTCGAAGGTCAAAAACTTGGAGCGTTCGTAATTTTGACACCTCATCCATAGATAACTTGGCCAGCAAAATATCTGCTTTGACAGCACCACGCTCAAAATCATCTAATCGTTCAAACCGAAGAAATATGTTAGATAACCAATTTAAATATTGCAGATATAACGGTTTATCTAGGCCTAATTGACTTCGCAAGTCCTCTCTAGCCTTGTCAATATCTGATTTCCGATCGCTTGAAATTCCTTCACTGGAAGCAACCCCAGCCCCACCTCCTAAAAAAAGATCTACGGGGTCTCCCGGTGCCAAATGCATAATCATAAAAGTAATAACTGAGATACCTATTAACGTCGGAATAGCAAGAAAAAGCCGATGGAAAATGTAACGTAACATATTACTTCTTTATTTCTTCCTCACGTTTATAAGCATTTGCGCTATCTTCTATGTTTCCCTGCCGAGCATAAATACTACCAAGCTCTCGCCATACTACCGGATTATCAGGAGTACGTTCAGTCAACAACTTTAACAGAGGTAATGCACTTTGATCATTCTCCATAAGTAGATGGGTAATAGCTAAATTGTACAGAGCATCATTGTCTTGAGGATCTATCTCAAAAGCTTTGGAAAATGCAGTTACTGCCTTGGTATAATCTTTTCGATTCCAATACAGATTACCAAGACTAAATTGAGGAGATTTATCCAATGGATCTATTTCCGAAGCCATCAAAAAATTTTTTTCGCCATTATTGAAATCTTCAGTTTTTATTTGAGCAACGGCTAGATTATACCGTCCCTCAAAGTGAAGAGAGTCAAGACTAACTACCCTATGCAAGGTCTCGATCGCCGATCTAAAAGCTTCCTCCTGAATTTGGTAAATTCCTATTTGAGCCATTAAGTCAACATCCTGGCTCTGTTCGACTATTATTTCATAAATCTCCAAAGCATCTTCGACTCTCTCAGATCGAGAATACAGAACAGCTAAATTTTGCCACGCATCTAACCTTTCTTTGTCAATAACGGTAGCATCACGGAAAATCTCTATAGCCTTAATAGGGTCATCATTCATTAAGCGTACACCGTCATTAAAACGACTTATCCACAATCTATCCAGAGTCAAATCAATTTCATTTTGAAATTTACTCCCCGAGGCAATATCGAAGGACGTAACCATTTTCTCATATTCTCCTTCACCTCCATAGATTTTTCCCAGAGAGAAATGAGCTTCCATATTGTCAGGATCGACTTCTAATACATTCAACCACTGTTCTTTGGCTTTTAAAACGTCTCCCTGTTTCTCATAGAGTTTAGCTGCTGTCATTGTCGAACTTTGACAACCCCCGATCACCAAGACACAAGATAAGACTCCTACCAATCTACATCTCATTAAAACTCCTCCCTATTTCGTTAATCCAAACAACTTTCTACAAGTAAAACTTAGGTCCGGCAGCTATGACGCGAAAAAACATTGCCATTTCAATTTTTCTGGCTTAACATCAAAGTATATTTAGCCAGTCATCCATCAAAAAAGAGATGCGCCCAATTAAAAGGGATAATCGAGCCATTATCGTATAGCCAAAAGAAGCTCCGAAGGATATCATCAAGAAGGCAATACCTAATCGTGAAACTTTTCCAACTGCCCCTTTATGTTCCATCGAGAAGAAAAAATAAATAAGAACAGACACCACTCCTACAAGTATTACCAAGAGATTAAATCCTGCTAAACTCCAACTTAACGGTTGTATAGTTGCCTCTATCTGAGCAAGAATAAACGAAGAAATAGTACGCGGTATAGTTAAGCCAGCGCCAAGCCCCACAAAAAATGCAAAAGACAACCTACTCAGCCAACTAAAGCGTCGTGAAAACCTAGTGAGCATAAGGAGCCCAAGCAACGTAGGAGCAAGCAGCCATGCATCTCCAGATACACCTGGCCCCTTACTTAGACCGCTTAACCTTACCCAAATTTCACCATAAATAGTTGGATACCAATACTGGCCAAACACATAAGCAGCAGCCACCCCAACAAAAAGATTTTCTGCCATTTTAAAAAATGGATTATCCTTGTACAAGAAACTATACAAAGCCAAAGTGAGACCTGCAGCTACAACAACACCCAAACCTTCCCAATCCATCGGTAAGTCTTCATTGACCAATAACGAGATATTTACTGATACAAATAAAATCAATACTACCAAAAAAATAGACTTATCTCGCGTCAAAACGGCCTATCTCCCAACCTAGCTTGAAATGCGTCGAGAAAAAAAATAAACAATGTTACCAAAGATTATGAAGACAACAATAATCAAATGCGCCATAGATTGCGCACTCATTCCAGCAGTTGCTTTACCCGGCTTTTTCAAAATGGACTCATATTCTGCGGCACCTGATAAACCGCCTAATACGCCAACCATCTGTCCCGACTGAATAAATGGAAAGAGATCTGGAGCCATCACTGCTGTGCAACCACCCCCAAAAGAAAACCCATATTTTTCTTGACCATATGGTATCCACCAAAACTCGATAGAGTCACCAGCGGCTAGATCGAAGACAAAGTCAAAATCTCTTAAGGACAGCGGATCTTCCGTTAATCCCAAATTTTCTAAAGGAGTCCCATGGTGATCTACCGGAAACGCATCTAGTATACTCTGGCCCATATTTAGTATCACACTATAATTACCAGGCTTATATCCAGTGAACACATAATCTACGCCATAAGTTTTACCAAATTCACGCGCCGTTTCTTCTATTACTTGCTGAGCCAAACCCGTGGCTTCAGGCCATAATGAAATGGCCACCACTTTGACGTCCCGACTGAAACAGTGACGCAATATCGCTCTAGCCATTGGTTGCATCTCTGGTACCGTGCTGGCGCCATATGAAAAACTCAATAATACAACACCGTTTTTCTCTGCAACACCTTCTATTTCACGATATACAGATAGAACAGGGTCCGTAGGGTTAATTGGAAGTGGACAACTTTTCAAAAGTGGTACGGCAACACCAAGAAACACAAAAACAAAAATAATTCTTCGGTCTATATCTATTAACCGATAAAGAATTCTAATCATTCTGAATTTCCACCTAAATACGATCTCTCTATACCAAAAATAATCCGTAAAGATGTTGCAATTGCACCTAAAGAAACACCCAAAAGAATTCCACGCTTGGCTGCTAAGTTAGGAACATTGAGTAACCAATCAGCTGCTTGAGGAATATACTCAGAAATAAAAGATCCAATTGGAACTCGTCCAAGCATCACTATAATTGCTGCACAAAGTAACAAAGCCGCTTCAAAAGTTCTAGCACGAAAAGTCCTGTACGCCGCAGAAGCGATAAAAAAAGCCAAAATAGAGAACATAGTAGATGAGCAAGCAACGTGGACATATTCAAACAACCATTGATATCCGTTCTCGCTGGCAGTTCCTATAACCTGAGGCGCGAATGGGCCCTCTCCTCCATTATATATCACAAAAAACATCATTATACAAAACCCAAAAAATACAACTGCACTATAACCCCAACCAGCTGATTGTTGACGAATTCTTTGTAAATGGAGATTCAACAAGCTATAGAGCCCTAACATGTACGAAAAAGCAAAAACAACACGCAGCCACAACGCCATTTCACGTTCAATATTTTGAGCAATAGTATGTGGAACATAATAAATGACGATTCCCAGCATACCAAATAAAAAAGCGACAATTACAGGAACTGTTCGACTAAAAAATAGCATGAGGAATCCTTAATAAGACGAGAATAATTGCTTTAATATCATTATTTCAAATGTTGACAAAATAGATCCTATTATGAGTACAACAATGATCAGTGCCTTCCCCACATCTTGACCTTTCAAACTTCCCAGAAGTTTTGGTTCGCGAGACAAATAGGCACTGGCAGCGTATAATTCTTCACCCAATAATGTATAATCACAGGTCGTTACAAAAAAAGGCAATTGGGTAAAAGCATCGGTCCCCGCAATCTGTATAGCTCCAGTAGTAGCACCAGTCTCTGCCAATAGAAGCGATTCTGCATAGAAATAACCCATCATGATATGGGCGGCAGGACGGTCTCTAACCATTATTCCTTCCGTCGCAGCAGCATAACTAAACTGTTCTGTTCCCGCTACAAATACTTGGTCTGGATTAAAAGAGTCCGGCCTTCCGGCTTCGAAGTATGAGGCTTGCACCGTTTCCTGACTAACAGACATCACCACTGGATCAGGAGCAACAACCCGAAGAGACGTATCATAAAGTGCCGTCTTTCCTGCAATTCTTCCGAGAATATTAATGGCTGCAATAGTAGAAATCTGACTCATGTCTCTCAAGCCATGAATAAACAACACCGATTTGCCCATCTCTGTCGCGCGTCCCAATGCCTCATCAAGTGCCTCTAAGCCACCAATTCTACGAATATATAGAGCCTTTCTGCGAGCCACACCGATATATCCCAAAATCAAAACAGAAAAAACTGAGGCAATCACGAAATTATTGAGTTTTGCCCAATTAAAAAAATTTTCGCCAGCCGTTCCCGATACAACAACGCTGCGTGTGGAATTAAGACCTTCATGTAATTCGAGGCGCAAGAAATACTTTTTCCCATTTACGATCACACCATCACCGTGCGGTCCAATAAATTTATCGACAACATAGAACTGACCGCTTTGATCACTATTAAAAAAATTCTGGAAACCAAAAAGATCTGGAGCGTCTACCTGAAGTCCATTCTCAGACATTTGCTCGCCAACGAGAAAAAACGGACCGTCCATCGAATCTGAAATAAATATTTGATATATCGCGTCTGTTGGCATCACGTCTGGCGTATCCCAAATACAAACTAAACTTCCTCCATCGTCGTTGGGAGCATCCAATACCTGGAAGCCTGTCAAAGGAGACAGAGCCTTAGCATGTTGTTCTAAAATCGTAATGCATAAAACTTGAAAAAAGATCCACCAAAAAGAGTTCAAAATTACTCCTCAATCATTTCTACATTAGCTCGTGGAACTACAGCACGATCTCCATCATCAAATTCTACTTCTAAGACACGAACAACTGCTCCCGACTCTACCCGTTGTAAATCAGATGGCAACCCACTAACACGGCCTATCTTGCCAAAAAACGGAACTCGAACTACCCGCATCAAATCTCCAATTTTTATCCCTTGACTGAAGGTAGTAACAGCGTCTTCAAAATGTTTACATTCTTTGTCAAAAGGAATAATAATTTCCGGTCGCAACACTCCCGCACGTATTTGAGTGGCTCCTGAAATAGAAGCCTCTTTCCCAGAACAAGACTCAAGGATACTAAATGTTTTTTTTGCTATAGGAATTTCACCAAAGCCTTCCGTAAGCACCAAAGTAATGCCGATGTCCTCATCTCCTGTAATGGCAACTCCCAAGTCATAGCCGAGTAAAGATCGCAAATCGTGATCCCGAATCCCACCTCCAATCAAGCCCATTGCACCCCGATCTCTGGCATCCAAAATCATTTCTGCTGTTACCAATCGACCTGCTACAATAATCTTACCTTCACAATCATCCGGCAACTCATTTAAAAGTTCTCCGGAGTTTTTCGTTGCTATAGTAAGTGTACCCCATGTCTCTCCACCCACACCAAATATTCCCTGTATAAGACTGCATTGCGTCTGAATTGAAATCCCAGTATTTTCAAAAATCTCGGTAACTTTCCCCGGGATATAAGCTTGCACCTCTACCGGACGAGGCGACTTTCGCAAAATAACCTGGCCCGTAACGATAGAAATACTCTCGACAAATCCAGTAATAGGAGAGAGAACGGATGTTTTTAGCCAAGATATAAGAGGTTTAGTTTCAGCTAATTTTTCTCCTTCTCGAACAAGGTCGCCTTCTTGATGACGCATATAAGAATCCAAATCAGTTGGTCTACAACCTAAACGATTCGCCAAATTCAGAGCAACAACTTCTCCCGGCAAATTAGTTTTCGCAACAATTTGATCCCTAGTAACACTGTCACCTTTATTAACAACCACATTACCCGACAACGGCAACTTTCTCTCCCGACGTATGGTAGTATTTTTAGCAACACGTAGCCCTGGTGTATACGAATGTGCCATTGCTAGGTAACCTCGTAAAGAGACATTGCTTTTTGCCACTCAATCAATTGTGCTACTCGTTTTTCTTTATCCGAAGCTCTATTTAGTGGTCGACCACGAGCATCTATTATAAGGCCAACTACACCACCACTTACGCATACTTTAATTTTCTCACCTTTCCCACCTCCAATATCCATTGCTTTTGTTGGTATTAATTCAATTTCCGCCAGCTCATCTTCTTGCAATGGAAAACACTGTATTTGACCAACTTTCAATGCACTTTCCACATAACCACTGGGTAAATTTAACTTGAAACGAAGGCTTAATTCACCTTGATCCGCGGTACCAACTGTAGACACACACGTACCCAAATGTACTAAACAATCTCGCTCAAAAACTTCCATCGCAGCTCGCGAGTTTAATTTGGACAACACACCCAAATGGGGCATCATAAAGATGCTGTCTACCGCTAAGCGGGTAACTCCCTCCGGTTGAAAAGCATCAACAAGCATCGCCATTACCTGTTCACGACGTGGGGCATGCGATAAGACTCCACCACTCCCAACAATTAAGTCTGTATCCATCATGCTAATTAGGTCGTTCCTCTTCTCATTTTGATCGAAGACCTCTGAAAGTGTGCGCTTCATTTGAACGCCTTTTAGGCCGGTGGCTAATTGACAATGCTGATTAAATGCTAAACTCAGGGCCTCCCGGGCAACTGCTTGCTCAATTTGTAATTCATTAAGCGTATGCGGAACAGTAGTAGGCCTGATCATTTTATTCTTAATTCGGTCTCTCAAATCTGCCGAATCCACCTCAAAAGGAATCCAACGCAAAATATTTAACAAACCTGATTCCGCCAATACATTTGAAATACTATATGACATACCTAGATTAGCACTAACGCTACGATTAAATACTCCAGAAAAAACACTGAACACGTCCGTAGTAGCTCCTCCAATATCAACGCCGACAACGTTTAATTCAGACTGATTTGAAATAGTCTTAATAATTTCACCAACCGCAGCAGGAGTGGGCATGATCGGCGCGTCCGTCAATTCCATCAACTTGGGGTAACCCGGTGCCTGTGCCATTACGTGCTCTAAAAAAAGATCGTGTATGACTTGTCGTGCTGGCCCTAAATTTTCTTTTTCTAAAATAGGTCGGATATTTTCTGTCGTTTTAAAAGCAGTTTTATAACCCAAAATCCGATTAACTTCAGAACTAGCATCTACATTACCAGCAAAAATAACAGGCAATTTAAAATCACTTCCAAACCTTGGCTGTGGGTCCGCAGCACTTATATATTCAGCCAATTCAACAACGTGCTTTACAGTACCGCCATCTGTTCCACCAGCTAATAGAATCATATCGGGCCGCAACCGACGGATACGCTCTACTTTTTCATGAGGCAAACGACCATCATTAGAGCATAAAACATCCATGACTATCGCCCCCGCACCTAAAGCGCAACGCTGTGCGCTTTCACCCGACATCGAATCTATAACCCCAGACACAACCATTTGTAATCCACCACCAGCACTACTTGTAGAAATATAAACGTCAACGCCGTATTTATATTCCGCCGGAGTAATTATACCTTCATCTCCTAAAATTTTTCTTCCCGAAAGCTCTTCTATTTCTTGAATTGCATTTAGAACCCCGCGGGTAACATCTTCAAAGGGAGATTCAACTGTAGTCGGAGCTTCCCCACGATACGTTTGCCGATATTCCCCATCCACTATTTCGATTAAAATAGCTTTTGTCGTAGTACTTCCACAATCCGTGGCAACTATCACTTTTATCTCATCCAAGCCGACTCATTTCATTTTCTATACGACCAATAGCATCTATTAAATGATCTATTGATTCCCGCCGTTCCAGCAAACGGACTACGCTATCGCATTCCTCAGAGGAAAAAATAAGCGAAAGAAATGGGGAAAAAAAAGCTACTAACTGACTACCAATAAAATTTAATGTCCTACATGATTCCAACAGCATCATTGCCGGCAAACCTAACCCTCGATCTACGGTAAATTTCGCCAATCGATCAACTAAGGCCTTCTCAACGTCCGTCAATGGCTTATTAGAAACATCAAGAGCAAAAGCATGCCGCCAACCATTTCTATTTTTTTTTGACTTGGACATGGCATCTTAAAAACGGTAACAGAAAATCTGCATTATTATTAAAAGGAAGGAAAACTCCTCGAAACGTATCTAACCGAGTGGGACAAACAAATGGACTTAGAAAAACTCCGTGGGATCTAATTTCTATACGAACAAAATAGCTCCACTCATGAAAAGTTTTATGCCACAAAAGTTTACAGGTAAGACCTCGCTGATCCACGGTATAATAGGAAGGTAAAAAATAGCGAGCCATAGAGATGAGGAGGCAAACAACTGAGAATACACCATAAGCTATATGGCTGAAACTATAAGATGCTAATAAAGAAACAAAAATGATTATAAATACTAAAGAAGCACTTCGAGCCCAGCTGTTCTGTAGTAACGGATAAACACACCATCTTAGATACGACTTAGTTAAAATAGTCATATGTTTTCATATTAATGGTAAAGTTGATCTTCTTTATCAACCCACCATTCGAGTAAATCCGCACCAGATGGATACCAGTTTACTCCCGAAAATCGACGGCTATACGCCTGAGCTGATCGTGATTTCCACAAAAATGTATAAGGTTGTTGCATATGAATTATTTCTTGTAATCTTCCATACATTTCTATTCGACTATTTTCATCAAATTCTTTCCTATAAGCCTCCAATATTCTATCTGCTTCGGAGTTTTTAAAACTTATAGCATTTGAGCCTTGATCTTCAGCTTGCGAAGAGTGCCATACCTGATACAAATCAGGAGCAAATACGACTGAACTTCCCCATCCAAGGATCATCGCTGAAAAATTTTTGTTCTTTATCCTTTGAAGAAATATAGACCAATCTAATTCGCGCACTTGACAATCAATTCCGATCTCAGATAACTCAGCTTGGAGGGAAAGAGCTACATCTTTCCTAATCTGATTGCCGGAATTGATCAGTATTTCAAATTCAAAAGATACAAGTTCATCGTCTATTCGTTTATCCAAAACACCATCGTTATTAGTGTCATCCCAACCAGCTTCTTCAAGAAGTTCAAGAGCACGATCAACATCGTAACCATATGGCTCAAGATCATGATTATACTCTTGACGGAAATTACTTATAGGTCCTTCCACAGTCTCTGCCAAACCAAAAAGAAGATTAGCCACCATCCCCTCTCGGTCAGTGAGATGCGTCATGGCTTGACGAACTCTTACGTCTTCAAACAAAGGATCAATATTGTTCCACCCAATGTAGGTATATCCATTAGAATATTTCACAGCTTTTAAGAAACGATCGTTAAAATCCTTTGACCAACTCTTTTCTTTAAATTCAAGTGGACGAAGGCTATGAAAATCAAGATTGCCATTTGTCAATTCTATGAACGCGGCGTCAGTATTATTGATAATTTTGAAAACAATTTTATCTAAATAACCGGGTGCCGGTAGGTCTTTATTTTCAAGCCCCCAATAGTTTTTATTTCTCGTCAACACAATTTTCTGCATTGTAACAAAGTCACGGTCAAGATCTTCTATTATATATGCTCCTGATCCCATTAGTTTTCTGTTGAAATTTTGATTAAACTGATCCGCAAAGCGTTCAATAAGAGTTTTGTGCGGCCCTGAAGACCATGAACCATCAATAAGTGAACTTATCGGCACGTCATCCAATAGTTTCTCTTTGTCGTAAAAATGACGTGGTATAATTTCAAAAGATCCTAAAGAAACATCATTCAAAAAATATGGTTCGTGGCAGTGAAATGTTATTTCGTAATCGCCACTTATTTCAACATCACGAATAGCAGAGTAATAATTGCGCAAATGTGGAGCTAAGACACGCGGATTTAAAATAACTTTCATACTAAAGAGAACATCTTGATCCGTAAGAACTTTCCCATCAGCAAATTTTATATTTTCACGCAAATTAAACGTATAACTTAATTTGTCATTGGAAACCTTAGGATATGAAATAGCTAACTTACCTTTTAACTCATAGGGAGGCTCGTTTTCCGCATACAATAAAGTTTCGAAAATATGACGGAGAACCTGTGAGGATCCTGCGTCATTTGAAGTATAGGGGTTGAGATTCTGTGGATCAGACAACATATGGCGAACCATCCAATCACCCAAATCTCCGGTAAAACTATTTTCCTGTTTGGAGGCCACCCGCTGGACCCCATCTAATACAACGATATCTTTAGTATTGACCAGTATGTCTTGCACCTTGTCCCAGGTAGACTGACCACTCTCCTCCGACGCCATGTTTTGTTGATCAAGTTTAGTTTCTTCATCTCCGCAGGAATATAAGCTAATAATCGCAATGTGGAGCCAAGACAAAAAGAATAAGTAAGTAAAAGGAATTAACATGTCATTAAAGTTTCGACTTAGTATTTGATATTTTTTTCTGATTGTCTCTTTCATGTTCTGTCTCCAAGATTTTTCACCTAAACCGACGTCAGCCAACCGTGCTCATCGCCCTTTTCACCATTGATAATGTCAAAAAATTCCTT
>MDTA01094618.1_pt1 | contig 16805 bp, 20 predicted proteins | sample 811151 | NCBI WGS metagenome assembly MDTA01 (sample SAMN05326648, study PRJNA326480) | marine metagenome | isolation source: seawater | place: Indian Ocean: South | collected 2010 | reverse complement strand
TTAGATCACATGCGAAAAATGCACGATAGAGCAATTGTTTGTAATATTGGTCATTTTGATAATGAAATTCAAACTGAAGCACTTAGAAATTATAAAACAGATGAAATTAAACCTCAAGTTGAAGAAATTGAATTTCCTGATGGAAAAAAATTAATTTTACTTTCTCAAGGAAGATTAGTTAATTTAGGTAATGCTACAGGTCACCCAAGTTTTGTCATGAGTGCTTCATTTACCAATCAGGTTATGGCTCAATTGGAGTTATGGAATAATCATTCAAAATATGAAAATAAAGTTTATGTTTTACCTAAACATCTTGATGAAAAAGTAGCTATGTTACATTTGAAAAAAGTAGGAGCTAAACTTACTGAATTATCAGATAAACAAGCTGATTATATAGGCGTAAAAAAAGAAGGTCCTTTTAAGGATGATACTTATAGATATTAAATAGTTATGGAGGAAAGAAATGAAAAGAGATTTTATTTTTACAAGTGAATCGGTGTCTGAAGGGCACCCAGATAAAGTTTGCGATAGAATATCGGATATGGTTGTAGATAGTTACCTATCATCAGGGGATCCTCAAACAAGAGTTGCATGTGAAACACTTACTACCACTAATAAAGTAGTTTTAGCTGGAGAGGTAAGAGGCCCATCAATTTCAAAAGATCAAATCATATCTCAAGTAAGAGACTGTATTAAAGATATAGGATATGAGCAAGATGGTTTTCATTGGCAAAACTGTGAAATAGATTATCATTTGCATCCTCAATCATCAGACATTGCTATGGGAGTTGATTCAGGAAGCAATAAAGATGAAGGAGCTGGTGATCAAGGTATTATGTTTGGTTATGCTTGTACTGATACTGATACATTAATGCCAGCACCTATTCACTATTCTCATCAAATTTTGTTGAAAATGGCAGAATTAAGAAAAAATGGAACTAGGACTGAGTTTGAGCCTGACTCAAAAAGTCAAGTAACTATGTTATATCAAAATGGCAAGCCCTCTAAAGTAACTTCAGTTGTAGTTTCTACACAACATAAAGAAGGATTAACTCCCAACCAAATTAAAGAGGTTGTTAGACCAATCGTAAATGACTGCATTCCTAATGAACTAATGCAAGAGCTTAAAGATGAAGAGTTTTACGTTAATCCAACCGGAAATTTTGTTATAGGAGGACCAGATGGTGACTCTGGTCTTACAGGTAGAAAAATTATTGTAGATACTTACGGTGGTGCTGCACCACATGGTGGAGGGGCTTTTTCAGGTAAAGATCCTAGTAAAGTTGACAGATCAGCAGCATATGCAGCAAGGTATTTAGCAAAAAATATAGTAGCCGCTGAATTGGCTGATGAGTGTATTATACAGTTAGCGTATGCAATAGGGGTTTCAAAACCTTTATCAATTTATGTTAACACTAACGGCACGAATAAAGTTGATGAAGCAAAAATAGAGAATATAATTCCTGAGCTTTTTGATTTAAGTCCTAGGGGAATACGTGAACATTTAAAATTAAGTAATCCAATTTATGTCCCAACATCAGCTTATGGACATTTTGGAAGAACTCCAAATAATAATGGACATTTTACTTGGGAGAAAACTGATTTAGCAGAAAGTTTTAAAAAAGCTTTTTAGAGATATTGAATATATTATTAGAACTTGATTGTGATTTAGAAAAATTAAATCAATTTTCTCATGAATTAGCAGAGAAATCTCAAGTGGGTGATGCCTTTTTTTTATTGGGAGACTTGGGGTCTGGAAAAACAACATTTGCAAGATTTTTTATTAATGCACTTTTTGATAAAGAAAAAATAAATAGACCAAAAAACATTCAAAGCCCTTCTTATCCAATTATGATTAATTATTCTTTGAAAAATTATGAAATATTTCACTATGACTTATACAGATTAAAAAACAAAAATGAACTAACAGAAATAAATTTTTTTGAAGATTTTAATAAAAATTTATCAATAATTGAATGGCCTAATTTAATATTGGATAATTTTTCTTTAATTAATTATTATTTAATTGAATTTAGTTTTATTAATCTTAATAAAAGATATTTGCAAGTTAAACACTCAAAAAAATTTAAATTTAATGAATAATAATATTTATAGAAAAATACCTTCTAATTTTCATAAATATAAAGTTTTTCAGATTGATAGTGGTGCATCACAAAAAATATTTTATAAATTAGTTAGCGATAATAAAAAAACATTTATTATTATTGATTTTAATAAAGATAAAAAAGAATATCAAAATCATATAAAAATTTATAATATATTAAAAGATATTAATGTTTCTATTCCTAAAATTATTGAAAAAAATGATGAAAATTTATTAATAATTACTGAAGATTTTGGCAGTCTTAGATATGATAAAATTTTAGATAAATATTCTATTTTTGATTTGCTCCATTACGCAGTTGATACTTTAGTTGAAATAAAGAGATCCACAAAATATCAAAAAAATTATCAATTAGATCAATATAATTTTACCACTTTTAGCAAAGAAATAATTGAATTGCCCGATTATTACTTTCCTTACATAGGTTTAGATAAAAAAAATTTAAAAGATGAATTTTTATATATTTGGACAGAAGCATTTAAAAAAATTAATTTTAATTTTGATAGTTTTATTCATAAAGATTTTAATTTAAATAATCTAATTTTAATACCTTCAAGAAAAAAACATTTAAAATGTGGAGTTATTGACTTTCAGAGTGCTTTTTGGGGGGAGAGTTCTTGGGACCTTTTCTCTTTGTTAGAAGACTCGAGAATCTTATTTTCTGATAAGTTTAATGAAGAGTTTATTAAGCATTTTTTTTCTAATATTTATGTGAATACATCTCTATCAGATTTTAAATTGAAATTTTATTTTCTAAATATGTCTAGACAAACTAGATTATTGGGAAGATGGATAAAACTTGCTAAAGAGCAAAATAAAGATTTGTATTTAAATTTTATACCAATTACTAAGACACGTATAACAAAAAGTATAAATCATATAAATGATAATAATTTAAAAAATTTTTATAAAAAATATATAATAAATTAATGAATAATAATTTTTCAGCCATGATCTTAGCAGCAGGATTTGGAAAAAGAATGCTACCATTAACTAAAAATTTGCCTAAGCCTTTGATAAAAATAAATCAAACAACTTTATTGGATCACTCTATTAATTTTTTAAAAAAATTAGGTTGTAATCAAATTATCATTAATACTCATTATCAAAATAAAAAAATAGAAAATTTTATAAAAGAAAAAAATAAGGGCGATTTTATTCAAACAATATATGAAAAAGAAATTTTGGATACTGGAGGAGGAGTTAAAAATGCTCTTCCTTATTTTAAAAATAATAATATTGTTGTCATAAATTCAGACGTTTATTGGCAAGAAAAAAATTTAGAAGATGCAAAAAACCTTCTTACTAAATTTTCAAAAAATTTATCACCCAGTTTGCTTTTAGTTGAGAAAAAAAAAGCACATGGTATTTTAAATAAACATGGAGACTTTATATTAAATGAAGATAGAATTGTTAGATATAAATCTGGAAACAGTGTAATTTTTTTTTCTGGTTTACAAATATTTGATTCTAAAATACTTAATGAATATAATCAAAAAAAATTTTCATTTAATATTGTGTGGGATGATTTAATAAAAAAAAATATATTATCTGGTATGTTAATGCAATCTAATTGGTATCATGTTGGAGATATACATGGTTTGAGAATTGCTAAAGAAATATACTCTTGAATAAAAAAATTATATAACTACATTTATATTATGCCAACAATATCTACTGACGATAAGAATTTTAATAAAGATGTTTCCTCTTCATCTCATGCTGTAATTGTTGATTTCTGGGCTGAATGGTGTGGTCCTTGTAAACAAATTGGTCCTATACTTGAAGAAATTTCAGAAGAAAAAAATGAAACTATTAAAATATTAAAGTTAAATATAGATGAAAATCCTGAAACTCCTCAAAAATATGGGGTTAGAGGAATTCCAACACTTATGATGTTTAGAGATGGTAAACTTATTGATACAAAGGTTGGTAGTTTGCCTAAATCCTCATTAATAGAGTGGATCAATAATAATTTATAAATACTCGCTTCTTACTTTGCCTATTAAATAGAGAGATCCACAAACTAGAACTTTTTTTGGTTTAATAGATTTTATTAAAAAAGAATTTGCATCTTTAATTGATTTTTTTTGAAAACATTTAATTTTTAGTTTTTTACAGTTTTCATAAATTTCTTTTGTTGAATAAGAATTTTTTTCTTCAGGAATTTCAATTGCTATAATTCCATTAATTATAGGTTTTAACTTTTTTAGAAAAAGGGAAATATTTTTATTATTTAACATTCCAAATACAATCCAGATTTTATATTTTTTTTTATTAAAAAATTTGAGTAATTGTTTTGCTCCATCAATATTATGTGCTCCATCTAAAAAAACAGTTATATTTTTTAATCTTCCCATTTCTAATCTTCCAGGCCATGTTGTATTTTTTATACCATTATTTATTGATTTTATAGAAAAAGAATATCCAATTTTTTTCAAAACTATTGTAGCTGCAATTGCATTAGCGGCATTTTCTATTTGGTGATTTCCAAGTAATTTAGGCTTATCAAAATTATATTTTATTGTATTAAATTTAAATTTAAATTTCTTTTCATTTACATTGATAGTTTTAAATTCTTCACCAAAATATGATACATTATTTTTTTTATTATCTAATTTTTGTTTTATAAAATTTTTTACTTTTTTACTTTGTTTAGAAATAATTATATTGCTATTCTTTTTTATTATTCCTAGTTTTTCTAATGTTATTTTTTCAATTTTTTTCCCTAAGAATTCCTGATGATCCAAACCAATTGGAGTAATTATATTTATCAAACTTTCTTTTATTACATTTGTGGCATCAAGTCTGCCACCTAAACCAGTTTCTAAAATTAGAAAATCAGCTTTTGATTTTGAAAATAAGTAAAAAGCAGCAGCAGTTGTAATTTCAAAAAATGTAATTGGATTGTTATTATTTATCTTTTGTACTAACTTTAAATTTTGAATCATTTTTTTTGTTGAAATCTGCTTATTAGAGATAATAATTCTTTCATTAAAATTTTTTAAATGTGGAGATATATATGCACTAACTTTAAAATTATTTTCTATTAATATTTCTTTCAAAAAACTTAGGACAGAACCCTTCCCATTTGTGCCTGCAATATGGATTACTGGTGGTATTTTTAAGTGAGGATTCTTTAGTTTTTCCAAAAGGTTATTTAGTCTATCTAATGATAAATCAATATATTTTGGATGTAGATCAACTAGTTGCATCAGCAACTTATTTAATTCTTTGTTCATCTATTTATGAAATATGTTTTAATATATCAGTTAATGTTTTTTTTAAATTTTTTCTATGTACAACAATGTCAACCATACCATGTTCATGTAAATATTCAGCTTTTTGGAAATCTATTGGCAATTCTTCTCTTATCGTATCTTGAATGACCCTCTTTCCAGCAAAACCAATAGTTGATCCTTTTTCTGCAATCGTAATATCACCTAACATAGCAAAAGAAGCAGTAACACCTCCAGTCGTCGGCTCTGTTAAAACAACAATATAAGGTATTCTATTTTTATTTAATAATTCGATAGCAGCAACTGTTCTTGGCATCTGCATCAAACTTATTATTCCTTCTTGCATTCGTGCACCACCTGAAGCGGTAAAAATTATAAAAGGACATTTTTCTTCAATAGCTATTTTAGCTCCTGAAACTATTCCCGCACCAACAGCTCGTCCCATTGATCCACCCATAAAATCAAAATTTATCAATCCATAAATAGCTTTTTTTTGATCCAAAAAAGCTTTTCCTAAAATAAATGCATCATTATAATTAGTTTTTTTTCTATATTCCTTTAAGCGATCTTTATATTTTTTTTTATCATTAAAATTTAATGGATCATCTGAAACTTTTTCTAACTCTACTTCTTTAAAACTATTTTTCTGAAACAATGTTTCAATTCTTCTTTCAACAGACATTTTAAAATGAAAGTTACAAGTATTACATACATATAAATTTTCGTTAAGGTCTTTGTGATGAATCATATTTGCACAAGATGGGCAATTTTGCCAAAGATTTTCTGGCACTTCCTTTCTATTTACCAAAGCACTTAGTTTAGGTTTTACAAAATTTGTAAGCCAATTCATAAATAAGTACCCTTTTTTAAATCTTTAACAAATGCACTTATTGCTTTTAATATATTATTTTTTTTATTTAAATTTTTTTCAATTAATTTAACAATAGAAGAACCAACTACAACTCCATCTGTTATTTTACAAATTTCTTTTACGTGTAATCTATTTTTTATACCAAATCCTGCAACAATAGGAAGCTTGCTAAATTTTTTAATGTTTTTAACTGATTGTTTTAACTCTTTCATATCAGCCGATTTTTGACCTGTAATACCAGTAATTGTAACATAGTACAGAAAGCCTGAGGCATGACTAGTAATAGTTTTTAATCTGCTAGTTGTTGTATTAGGTGTAATTAATCTAATTAAATCAATATCTTTTAATTTCATTAGATTATATAATTCACTATCCTCTTCAGGTTGCAGATCAACAATAATCAAACCATCTATGCCGAAAGATGAACAATTTGTTATGAATTTTTTAATACCATAATGTAGAATTACATTATAGTAACCCATTAAAATTATAGGAATATTTTTATTTTTAATTCTTATTTTTTTACACTGATTAAAAATTGTATTTAAATTTGCACCCTGATTTATTGCGCGATTACTTGATAATTGAATTGTTGGACCATCTGCCATAGGGTCAGAAAAAGGCATTCCTATTTCTATTATGTCTGCCCCATTTTTAATAATAGTCTCTAAAATATTATTAGAAGTCTTAAAATCTGGATCTCCACCTGTAACAAAAGTAACTAATTTTTTTTTATTATCTTTAAATAAATGATTGATTCTTTTGGACATTATATTTTAATTTTTAACGCATCAGCTACGGTAAAAATATCTTTATCACCTCTTCCACACATATTCATAACTATAATTTCATTAGATTTCATTTTAGGTGCAATTTTTTTAACAACCGATAATGCATGTGCAGGTTCTAAAGCTGGAATTATACCTTCCTTTTTGCAACAATATTTAAATGCATTTAAAGCTTCTTTGTCTGTGGCAGAAACATATTTGACTCTTTTATTCTCAAAAAGAAATGAATGTTCAGGTCCAATACCAGGGTAATCTAAGCCTGCAGATATTGAGTGAGCTTCTTCTATTTGACCAAATGTATTTTGAAGAAGATATGTTTTATTGCCATGCAAAACTCCAGGTTTACCACCTGATAAGCTGGCTGCATGCTCACCTGAACTTAAACCCTTTCCAGCTGCCTCTACTGCAATCATTTTAACTTCTTTATTATCAAGAAATTCATGGAATAGACCTAAAGCATTTGAACCACCACCAATGCAAGCTACTAATAAATCTGGTAATTTATTTTCTACTTCTTTAATTTGTTTACGAACTTCAAGACCAATTATTGATTGGAAATCTCTTACCATGGACGGATAAGGATGAGGTCCTGCCGCAGTTCCAATTATATAGAAAGTATTTCTTACATTTGTTACCCAATCTCTCAAAGCTTCATTCATTGCATCTTTAAGAGATTTTGAACCACTTGAAACACTTCTAATTTCTGCTCCAAGTAATTTCATTCTGAAAACGTTTGGAGATTGTCTTTTAATATCTTTTTCTCCCATATAAATTATACATGGAAAACCAAATAAAGCACATACTGTAGCTGTTGCTACACCATGTTGACCTGCTCCAGTTTCAGCTATTATTCTTTTCTTACCCATTTTTTTTGCAAGTAAAATTTGTCCCATACAATTATTAATTTTGTGAGCACCTGTATGATTTAATTCATCTCTTTTGAAATAAATTTTTGCTCCTTTAAGATCGTTTGTAATCCTTTCAGCAAAAAATAAAGGACTTGGTCTACCTACATATTTTTCTAAATAGTAGTGAAATTCTTTTAAAAAAATTTTATCTTTTTTTATTTTATTATATTCTTTTTCAACCTCTTCGATAAGAGGCATTAAAGTTTCAGAAACATATCTTCCTCCAAATTCACCAAAGTAACCTCTTTCATCTGGCCATTGAGTATATGAATTTTTTTTAAGACTCATAGTTTTCCAACAAAGAAAAAATTTTTTCCTTACTTTTAATTCCTGGTTTTTCTTCTACTCCTGATGAAATATCAATTCCAAAAGGAGTAGCGTAATTTTTAATTTCATTAATATTATTTATATTGATTCCTCCGGATAAAAACCAGGGTTTATTTAAATTAATATCAGATAAAAGACTCCAAGAAAATTTTTTTGCATTTCCTCCAGGAAGTTCATTATTGCTTGGCTTATAATCTAATAAAAACATATCTGCACTTGTTGATTTTCTTGCATTTTTGAAATCTTCTTGCTTCTTTATATGTAAAACTTTTATAATTTTTATAGGATAATTTTTTTTTATTTCATCAATATAGTTATTATCCTCTGATCCATGAAGTTGAACAAGGTCAAATTTTATATCGCTCAATATTTCCTTAAGTTCTTGTATTGGTTTATCAACAAAAACTCCTACAGAGGAAATTGGTTTAGATATTGAATAATTTGTTAACTTTTTTGCTGTACTTAGACTTACATTTCTATAACTTTTATTGAAAAAAATTAAACCAAAATAATCTATTTTATTATCAATACAGCAATCTAAAATATTAATATCTTTAATTCCACATATTTTAATTTTAGCTTTACTCAATTTCTGAATTTATTTGTTTTAAAACTTTCAATGGTTCATTTGATTGTGTGACTGGTCTTCCAATAACAAGAAAATTAGAACCTGCTTCTATTGCCTCTTTGGGACTCATAGTTCTTTTTTGGTCATCATTTATTTTATCACCATTATTTATTCTTATTCCTGGTGTTACTATAATTAATTTATCTAAAGAAATTTTCTTAATAATACTTATTTCTCTAGGGCTACATACTATACCATCTAAATTATTTTTTAGTGCATAAATAGCATAATTTGAAACTATTTTTTCAATATTTTCATTAAAATAATATTTTTTTGTTTGAACAGCATCAAGGCTAGTCAAAATAGTTACGCCTAATATTTTAGTATTTTTTCTTTTTATATTTGAGATTTTTTGCATTTCATCTCCACCAGATATGTGTATTGTTGTAAAAAATGGGTTAAGTTTGTTAATAGCTAAAATTCCTTTATGAACAGTATTAGGAATATCATGTAATTTTAAGTCTAAAAAAATTTTTATACCTTCATCATGAATAGTTTTATAACCTTCTAAACCAAAATTAAAAAAAAATTCATACCCAACTTTAAAAGCAAAGGCATCATTTTTAAGTAATTTAATTAAATTTAGACAATCATTAAAATTATTATTATCGAGAGCAATAATAATTTTTTTTGAATTCATTTTTTTTGTGAATTTATTTTTTCATGAAGAATTTTACCAATTTTAAAATGAATTTTATAATTTTCTTCTTTATAAATTTTTTGATTTGTTTTTGGATTGCGTACAAATTTAGCTTTATTTATTTTTTTAGTAAATGTTCCAAACCCTCTGATCTCAACTTTGTTATTACCTGCTAAACCATCAATTATTTTTTTAAAAAATAAATTAAAAATTGTTTCAAGATCATTTTTGTTTAGACTTGGGTATTTGTTACTTATATTTGATAATAAGTCAGACTTTAACATCAGCTTGTATTTTTTTTATTTAAAGCTGATCCTAAAATATCCCCAAGTGAAGCACCAGATTCTTTTGAACCGTACTTTGAAAGAGCGGATTTTTCTTCTTGAATTTCTATTTCTTTAATTGATAAATTAATTATTCTTGCCTTAGAATCGACAGAAACAATTATAGAGTCTATTTGTTCATTTACAGCAAATCTTTCCGTTTTTCTTTCAAGCTTATCTTTAGATATGTTAATTTTTTTAATATAACCATTTACATTTTGTTCTAAATTTACTGAAATTCCTTTATCATCAATTGCTGTTATTGTTCCAGTCACGGTTGATTTTAAGGGGTTGCTTTTTATATATTCTTCAATTGGATCATCATCCAACTGTTTAACTCCAAGACTAATTCTTTCTTTTTCTACATTTATATCTAAAATTTTAACTTTAATTTTATCACCTTTTTTCAAATTAGATAAAGTATTTGCACACTCAGATTCTTTCCAATTTAAATCTGAAACATGAACCATGCCATCAATTTCTTCATGAACTTTAACAAAGATTCCAAAATCAACTACATTAACAATTTCAGTATCAAAGCTATCTCCAATTTTGAATTTAGCATCTAGAGAATTCCAAGGATTTTCTTTTAGTTGTTTTAAACTACATAAAACTCTTCTCTTTTCCTCATCAATTTCTATGATTTTTACTTCTACTGCCTCTTTGATTTGAATTACTTTTGAGGGATGTGGTGGCTTTTTCAACCAAGTTAATTCATTTATTGGAATAAATCCATCGTATTTATTATCTATTAAAATAGATACACCTTGGTCATTAATTGTAGAAACAGGACATTTAATTGTTTGTTCAACTTTATATTTGTCTTTAATTTCATTCCATGGATCGTCTGTAAGTTGTTTAATGCCTAAGCTTAATCTGCTCAATTCTTCATCAAATTTTAATACTTTAACAGATATACTAGATCCAAGATCTAAAATTTCTGATGGATGATTTATCTTATTCCAAGATATATCTGTAACATGTACTAATCCATCCATTCCACCAAGATCAACAAAAGCTCCATAATCTGTAAGGTTTTTAATTTTTCCCTCTAAGATTGAACCTTCTTTAATATTTGATAAAAGTTTTGTTCTTTGCTCTTTTAATTCAACATCAGAAATAGCTTTTCTGGAAACAACTATATTTCCTCTAAACTTATCCATTTTTAATATCATAAGATCCATAGGTTTGTTTAACAATTCTCTTGTATCTTTAATTATTTGCCTAGTATCAATTTGACTACCAGGTAAAAATGCAGTTACCCCTTCAACATCAACGCTCATGCCACCCTTAACTCTATTAAAAGGTGTTCCAGTCACCACTTTATTATTTTGAAAACAATCTTGAAGATGATTCCACGCACTTTGTTTTACAGCTTTTTCTCTAGATAAAATTGTTTCACCATTTGAACTATCTATATTTTCTATATAGACACTTAATTTTTCACCAATTTGTAAGTCATTATCTTTTCCTACTTTTGAAAACTCATTTAAAGGAATTCTTCCTTCACTTTTTAAACCTACGTCAACAATTACCATATCATTTTCAATTGAAACAATAGTTCCATCAACAATAGATTTTTCTTTTTTTAGTTTATTTTCAATTGTACTTAAAATTAAATTTTCGTATTCTTCATTTGTTATATTTATATTTGATTTAGTTGCCATTTTAGATTTTTCTTAAAACTTTATTGATTTGATTAGTTGTATTTTTAAATGATGAAGAATTATCTATTATAATAGAATTTCTAGGAATTATTAGTGGTGATTCCTTACGATTAATGTCTGCTTTATCTCTCAATATTATTTCCTTTAAAATTTTGCCGTATATAGACTTTTCACCTAATTCAATCAACTGTTTATGTCTTCTATTTGCCCTAATTTTAGCTTTTACATCAACAAAAAGCTTATATTTTGCATTAGTAAAAACCTTCGAACCAATATCTCTCCCATCAATGACACATCCTCTGCGCCTTTTTAATTTTCTTGCAACTATTAATTTTTGTTGATTATTAACAAATTTTCTTACAAATAAAATTTTTGAAATTATAGAAGCATTTTTACTTACTACTTCAGTCCTTAAATTTCTATGATTTCTTGGAGATAGGTATTCTATATTATTTATTACCTCTTTTATTTTTTTTAAATTTTTTAAATCCACCTTCTTTTTAATGACAAGCAAAGTAATTCTTCTATACAAAACACCTGAGTCTAAATGATAAAATTTATATTTTTTAGCAATATATTTGGCAATTCTTTGCTTTCCAGACCCAGCGGGTCCATCTATTGATACAATAATTTTTTTCAATTTATACTACCTTTTTTTTGAAATAAGAGTTTTATAAACAAACTATATATTAAAGTCTGAGCCTAGATAAAATTTTCGAATTTTCTCATTATTAATTGCATATTCAGGCAATCCTTCAAAAAATATTGTACCTTCATTAACAATATAAACTTTATCAACTATTTTTAGAGTTTCACGCACGTTATGATCCGTTATTAAAATTCCTATATTTTTATTTTTTAATTTTTGGATTATTATTTTAATTTCATCAATAGAAACTGGATCTATTCCTGTTAAAGGTTCATCTAATAATAAATAATCTGGTTTTGAAGCTAGAGTTCTTGCTATTTCTAATCTTCTTCTCTCCCCACCTGAAAGAACAATTGATTTAGATTTTCTAACATGATCAATATCAAATTCATTTAAAAGATTTTCAAGGATAATGCTATGTTTAGATTTATCCTTTTCAATTATTTCAATAATTGACATCAAATTATCTTCAACATTCATACCTCTAAAGATAGATGGTTCTTGTGGCAAATAACTAATTCCTTTTTGTCCTCTTAAATAAATTGGTAAATCAGAAATATTTATTTTGTCTAAAATAATTGATCCTGTATCAGGTTTTAATAAGCCAACTACAATATAAAAAATTGTTGTTTTGCCAGCTCCATTTGGACCTAGTAAACCAACTATTTCGCCTTTCTTTATACTAAGACTAACGTCTTTTACTACTTGTTTGTTTCCAAAAGATTTTGATATCTTATTTATTGCCAATCCATTATTTAATATTCTTAGTTTATTCATTTTCTTCAGATATTAAAACTTTTACACTTTTAGAATTTATATTTTTAATTTTATAAGACTCTTCTAATGTATCAATGATTGCGTAATCACCAATAATTATTTCTTGACCTCTTATAATTTTTACATCATCAAATAATTCAATGGTATTATTTTTTTTTGAATAGGTAGCTTTTAATGCAAACATTTCAATTGAGTTTGTAAAAATATTTACTTTATTTGTATCAGTAACAATCAATTTTTCAACTTCAAAGCCTTGCTCATTTTGCAAATAAGAACCATCAATATTTTCCCCATATACTTCGATATTTTCAGTCTTTATATATGAACCTTCACCATTTAAATTGAAATCTCCCTTTAAATTATCCACTTTGATTATTTTGTTTGAAAACATATTGATTTCATTAATTAGCAAATATGAATCTTTACCTGATACTAATATATTTTCATTTTTGATAGAAAATATAATTTTTTCACCCTTTGCTTCTATGCCTCTTTTTGAAAATAAAATAGCATTTTCTTCTGCCTCTACATTAGTAATATCATATAGATTTTCCTCAAAATGTGCTTTTACGAAATTAGCTTTAAGTTCAAAATCTTTTGTAACTATATTAACATTTTTTTTTAATTTGTAGTATTTTTCATTCTGAAAAACCTCTATACCTTCTTCTGTAGTAATTTCTGTCTCACCAATCTTAGCTGCGTGAGAATATTTAAAAAATAACAAAAAAATAATTATTATTCTAATCATTTTGATAAAGTAAGTTTAGTTTTGCCTTGAAACTTTATAATGTTCCCATCTTGTATTATATTAAAACCTTCTGACTCAATTTTAGTTTTTTTGGCAATAAAAGTCGAATCATTTGCGCTTGTCGCAGTTTCATTTTCTTGATTAAATGTTACATTTTGTGAATAAATTTCAAAATCTTTAGATTTAAATTGTACATTATTTTTTAATAATATTTCTTTATCATTAACAAAATTCCCCTCATTTGCTGTTATGTCAATTTTATTTTTTGACTTACTAATACTGAACTTGGGCTCTAAAATATCAAATCTTGTTTTAGTTGTATTAATTTCTAAACCATTAAGATTTGTTTTATCTATCTGAACCTTTTGAAATAAAATTACAGAAATTAAAACAGCTAATAATAAAAAGATTATAATTAAAATCAGTTTACTATTTAATTTTAAAAAATAATTCAACTTAACTACTTAACCTTAATAAATCATGAATATGAACAATTCCAACTGGCTTTTTCTTTTGGCAGACAAAAAGACTTGTGATTTTTCTAGAATTCATAATATTGATTGCTTCTCCAACCAATGTATTATTATCAGCTGTTAAAGGTTTTTTCGTCATAACTTCTTTAGCAGTTTTATTAATAATATTTTGACGCATATTTCGTCTTAAATCTCCGTCAGTAATAATTCCAACTAGCTCTTTTTTAGAATTAATTACACCAATACATCCAAAGCTTTTTTTTGTCATTTTTATTAATACACTTGACATTTTTTCATTCAAATTAACTAGTGGTATTTTTGATTTAATATGCATAACATCAAATAATTTTACTAGATCCTTACCCAAATTACCAGCAGGATGAAAATTTGAAAAATGGGATTTTTTAAAGCCTCTCATTTTAATTAATGCAACGGCTATTGCGTCTCCAAGAACAAGCATCATAGTTGTTGAGCTTGTTGGAGCGAGATTATTTGGACAAGCCTCAATAGGTTTTTTATAAGTAATTGCAAATTTTGATTTCTTATATAACAAACTTTTTTTACTACCTGTGATACTCAAGAGAGTTATATTAAAGCGTTTCGCATATTGTATTACTCCATTTAATTCGCTAGTTTCACCTGAATTAGAAATTGCAAGAATGGTATCTTTTTTAGTTATACCCCCTAAGTCTCCATGACCTGCTTCTGTAGAATGAATAAAGTGTGAAGGCGTTCCAGTTGATGACAAAGTAGCTGATATTTTATGACCAATATGACCACTTTTACCAATACCTGTTAATATAATTCTTCCTTTTGTCAAAAAAATAGTTTTAACAACATTATAGAAATTCTCATTTATCGATCTGCTTAAAGTTTTTATACTCTTAATTTCAGTTAAAAGAACTTTCTTTGCTTCTTTTAATGTTTGCGATTTATTCATAATAATTTAATGCCTAAAAATATCTAAGTCTGACCAACCTAGTAAATCCATTTGGGTTCTGTATTCAATAAATTTAAAACACGCTTCAGCAATTTTTACCCTATCTTCGCGTTTTAACATTTTGTTTAATTTTTCTCTAATTTTATGCAAATATAAAACATCCGTTGCTGCATATTTTTGTTGTTGCGTTGTAAGCTTTTCTGCTCCCCAATCTGAGGTTTGTTGTGTTTTTGTTATTTTTACATTTAGTAACTCTTCACACAAATCTTTATAACCATGCTTGTCTGTAAAAGTTCTAGTTAATTTAGATGCAATTTTTGTACAATAAATATTTTGTATATTAATATTATAAGTATATTTTAGAATACCTACATCGAACCTAGCAAAATGAAAAATTTTTAAAACTTTTTTATTTTTTAATATTTTAATTAAGTTTTTAGGTTTGTTTTCTTTCTCATTAATTTTGACCAAATGACATGTTCCTCTACCATTTGAAATTTGCACTAAACAAAGTCGATCTCTAAATGGATTTAGGCCCATTGTTTCTGTGTCAATAGCAATTATTTCACCAAACTTAATATCATTTGGTATGTCGTTATTATGTAATTTAATTTGCATAAATATATTTATCTAATTTTGATTTATATCAAACAATGCTATATCATTTAACTTTAAAAAAATCATGAAAACAGTACTAATTTTTGGAGGCTCAGGTTTTATTGGTCAGCATATAATTCGAAAAATTGCAAAAAATGGTCATAGAATTATTGTTCCATATCAACGCCAAATTAATGAAGCAAAATTAAGAATTTATGGAAATACCGGTCAAATTATTCCCCTATATTTTAATTCATTAAATGACAGCAATATTATTGATCTGATAAAAAATGCCGATGTTATATTAAATTGTAAAACTTTATGGGATGAAAAAAAAATTAGTTTTGAAGTTGGAATTAAATCTTTTAATTCTAAATTAGTTAATATTATAAGAAAAAACAATGCAAATAGTCAGTTTATTTTTTTTTCTGGCATTGGTATTGATGAAAAATCAAAATCTAAAAGGTCTCTTTCAATCTATGAAACGGAACAATATATCTCAACAAACCTAAGTAATTCTATAATAATGAAGCCGGGAATAATCATCGGAGGAGGAGATAAGTTTCTAGGAAATTTATTATTTTTATTTAAGCTTTCCTTTTTTATACCTTTGTTTGGTGACGGAAAATCAAGATTTCAACCTGTATTTATTGATGATGTTATATCTTCTATAGATAGAATTATTAATAATAAGATATTAGGGAATCACGTATATGAATTAGCATCAGACAATGTATTCACATACAGAGAGCTTTACTCATATATTATCTCCTGCCTTGGAATTAAAAGAATAATTATTTCAGTTCCAATATTTTTGGTTAAAATAGCTGTTTATATTCTAGATAAAGTATCCCTTTCGCCTTTAAATAATGAACAATTAAATTTATTTACAAATGATAATATAGTTTCAAATAAATATAAAAATCTAAGAAATTTAGATATAATTCCTCAAGATTTAAGAGAAAAAATAAAGAAAATAGTAAAAGAAAACGTATAAAAAACTGCAGAAAAATTGATTTTTTTTTAATTTAGTAACATTATTGTACTATTAATTGATTTTTTTTATTTAATTTTAGTTATAGCCAATATATTGGTTTTATTTTTT
>MDTA01019240.1_pt1 | contig 16805 bp, 17 predicted proteins | sample 811151 | NCBI WGS metagenome assembly MDTA01 (sample SAMN05326648, study PRJNA326480) | marine metagenome | isolation source: seawater | place: Indian Ocean: South | collected 2010 | reverse complement strand
TATGGTAGAATATAGTATGTCTGCACAGACTATCACCCCCACCAACGATTCCGAGATTGTAACTATTCCATTTGCTCCTGGCAAATGTGAAGAAGTTAAGCAAAATACCGAGGCATGCCTTAATAAGTTTTGTGAATTGGTAGCTCATAAATTCAGCCTTGAAATTGACGAGGTAAAGCAATGTATTCCAGATAATATAGAATATAAACCTAAACAAAAAACCAAGAGGGCAAGCGGGTCAAGTGTGGTAGATTGGGAATCGGTAACTTCTAAAAGTGAACTTAGTGCTATGACAGCTTCAAGTCTTAAGGATATTCTTTCATCCAAACAACTAAGGACTTCAGGTTCAAAAGCCGCGTTGGTAGATAGAGTTTGGGGTATTCTTCATCCTGAAGAAGCGCCTCCAGACAGTAAGCCAAGGAAGCGTGGACGTCCTTCTGGTGCTAAGAATAAAACTAAGAGCGAATTTAGTACTGTAGTTTCAGATAGTGATACTGAAGCCAACGCGAATGAGCAAGAAGATAATACAGCGATGACAAGCGAACAAACAATGGAGCTACTGCATAGTGGTGTTTTAAAAAAACTATCTGATGGCGAAGAGTATTATGTAATTGAAAGTAAAAATTGGGTAATGAAGAAAGACAATGACGATGATTTGGAGTGGAAGGGTTATCTGGCAAGTGACGGTACTATTGATATCAAGGACCCGCCTATGGTATTGGTTAAGTTGTATAATAGCTAAGTATTCAATTATATATAATGTTTAAAAGTTTTTTTTTGTAGTGGATTCAGTAGCTTATGATGATTAGTAAAGAACTAACATAACAGAAAATTTGATTGGTTGATTGATAAATATATGTAGTATACATGAAAGTACTTAGGTTGCTACGCCAACTCTAGTAGTATGAAAATCAAGTTGAAAACGAAGACTGGTGTAAAAAAGACCGAAGCGAAAAATCCCGAAGAACAGCTTAGAAGTACGGTAGATTACTTTGCCGAGGGCAAATTCACTCTACACCGTCATCAAGTAGACGGTGTTCGGTGGCTTTTGGAAAAGGAACTTGCTGGCTACAAACTTGGAGGTATCTTAGGAGATGATCCCGGGCTTGGAAAGACGATTCAAATTGCTGCATTGATTTACGGTAACAAAGGTAAGTCTCCGGTTGAAACTACATTGATTGTAGTGCCTGTATCGGTGTTGATGCAATGGAAGGAGGTTATGGACTATGTTGTAGGAGAAGAAAACGTCTACGTGCATGTTGGAAATAAGCGCGCGAAAGGAAGCGAAATTACAGAGCGCTGTAGAAATAAGGTAGTTTGTATTACTACCTATGGTGTTTTGGTACAAGATTCAATTTACAAGGTTGGTGAAAAAGAGACTAAAGGACATTTTGCTGTTCATAACTGGCACCGCATAGTTTTGGATGAAGGTCATCAGATTCGTAATCCTAAGACTAAGGTCAGTAAAATCGCCCGTATGCTTAGTGCCCAGTATCGCTGGATTCTATCGGGAACCCCTATTCAAAATTCATCGGGTGATATGTCAACTTTGATGAAATTTATTGGTGCTCCTCAGATGAAAGTTGAAGATTTGGTTAGTGAATTTTTGTTGAGGCGTACCAAAGAAATTCTATATTCGGCAGGTTTGTTGGATAGATTCACAATTATTAATCATAGTTGTGAATTTACTACAGGATATGAACAGGACCTATACAAAGCTATTCAAGACCAGACAATGTATGAATATAGCCAGCTAGAAACATCTAAAGGTATTACGCAAATGATGTTGCTTGAACTAATGATTAGACTTAGGCAAGCAGCAATCCACCCCGATATTGCGCTTAAATCATTACATACTAAGTATCCTGAAACCGGATTTGATAAGCTAAAAATGGATACAAAAAAAATCCCTACAAAGATATTTCATATGATTGAAGAAGTAAAAAAAACGAGGGGCATGTCCCTTATATTTACTCACTTTAGGCATGAAATGGACTATATTAAAAATAAGCTTAGGGAAAACGATATTTTCGCAGAGTGCTACAATGGTGGTCAATCATTGACAGAAAGAAAAACGATTTTAGGTAAGTTTAAATATTCTAATTTTAAAACATTCAAGGTGTCGGGAAAGAAGTGTGTCCCTATCCCTCCTTCTGAATCAAGACCGACGGTATTGATAATCCAGATAAAGGCCGGTGGAGTTGGACTTAACCTACAAAAATTTAGTAACGTATTCTTTGTATCCCCTGATTGGAATCCGGCTAACGAAATTCAAGCGGTAGCTCGTGCTCATCGTATTGGTCAGGACAAGAAGGTCAACGTGCATAAATTCACGTTAATTAGTAATCCGGATTTTGTAAAGGACAGCGAGGTATATTCTGATTCGGATGAGGAAGATGATTTCCCTTCAACATTTACTACAATTGATGAGCGTATACTTAGGACGCAGAAAAACAAACGCACAATTATGGAGGACATACTTGTAGATGCATCATTTAAATTTAACGAATTATTTACAAGCTACACCAAAAACATTACTGAACTAAGCAAAACTGATTAGTAACTATAAATAAAAAATAAAAAATTTGATTATCACCTGTCATTTTTTTTATTAGAAAATTAATCATGTCTACTGAGGTAGAAAAAGAGATTACCGTCGTCATCCCGAGCAGCAAAGTTGCTGACCCTGAATTTATTCAGCAAGAAGTTACGAAAGCTAAGCTGCGTGTATTGATTGAAGTTCATAAAGGCTCTGATAAAACTTTGTATGGGCTTATTAAGGAATTCCTTCCCGATGTAATTGAGAACAAATCGTTACTTCGTGAATTTAATATTTGTTCTGAGTCTAAAACGGAATTCAAGCTTAAACTCTCTACGAGTGAGAAGAAAACTATACCTGAACCAGTAGACGAATCTAAAAAGGAATCGCTTAGTGAGCCAGTTCAATCAGTACAAAATAGTGAAGAAAAAGAATCTTCTAAGCCTAAAATTAGTATTAAACCTAAGAAATTAAAAGTTAAGCCTAAAGTTAAAATATCTAAAAAAGCAGTATCTGTGCCATCGACTTCAGTTGTTAAAAGTAAAGAGCAGGAAACTATTGATACTGTTCCTGTAGAAACCAAATCAGAATTACCTAAGGATGTTCCAATTACAACTGATAAGGTAGAATCGCCCAAGGATGTGCTAGTTACAACTGATAAGGTAGAATCGCCTAAAGAAACGCCTGTTTCCAATGCAGTTAATAATAATCTAACTGCCACAGTAGTAGCTACAAATGATTCTGAAAAAGCAAAATCTAAACCTAAAAAAAAGAAGATTTTGAAACTATCGAAGAAGAAGACTAACACAGCTTAAGTAATAAATTTGATTTTTAAAAGTCCTTTTTTTTGTATTAAAATTAGTCTTAAATGGCTATTTCCGATATTGCTAAAGAATTAGCAGACTTTGTCAAACCTTATAATAATTTAAAGATTAAAGTGGAAGTTAAAATAATGGCTAAAGAAGATTTAATAAAACAGCTCAACGTTCTTATTCATAAAATTAATAGTGAAGGTTCTAAAACTGCTGCATTTCGAATTAAGCAGTATACCGACATGATACGACTTGTTGAAACTTTTCCCTGTGAAGATATAGATGACCTTGATAAGTTATCTGATTTGTTTATTAGGAATGGTAAGAAAAATCCACAAAAAATGATAGAAAAGATTAAAACTTATCAAGAAACCGGATATTTTCCTGAAGTTAAAGAAGCACTAAAGTCACCTCTTATACAAGCGGTAATTAATCTTACTAAAGTAGCAAATATTGGTCCAGCAAAGGCAAAAGAATTATATAATAAATATGAAATAGTAACGATAGATGACCTTAAAAACAAGTTTAGTGAAGACAAATCTATAATCCATGGTAAGCAGCAACTTGGACTAAAATACCACAATGACCTTCTGAAACGTATACCTCGCGAAGAAATGATTGCTTATAATACTATCTTACAAAAGATTTGTAGAAAGATATCACCAGAAATGAAATTTTCAATTAATGGTAGTTTTAGAAGAGAAAACTCTTCATCGGGTGATATAGATGTTTTGATTTCTGGACCCAAGGGAAAAAATCAAGAACTAAGGAATCAATTCATTGAGGAACTTAAAAAAAGTGGAATTATAAGGGACATATTAGCATCAGGAAAAAAGAAATTCATGGGAATATCGCGTCTTGATGGATACTCTACTCATAGACATATTGATATAATCGATACTGATATCGAGATGTATCCATTTGCTCAGCTTTACTTTACAGGTTCCGGTGGATTTAACAGTCATATGAGGTTATTGGCACTTAAAAAAGGTTATTCTCTTAACGAATACTGTATTAGTGATAAAAAAACAAAAAAAGCAGTAGACGAATCTCTTATCCAAGAAAAAATCGGTAAGAGTACTATAGAAACAGAAGAAGACATCTTTAGATTTTTAGAGCTTGATTATGTAGTACCTTCAAAGAGAAATACACTAACTCTTTCAAAGATTTTATAAATTTGATTAAGAATATTAAATTTTTTTATGAGTAAACAATGTCTGTAGCTGACATGCAAACCCAATCGTGGTCTGTTATGCAATTAAACTCCGAAGAATCTAACTCGAATAGTTTTACTCTTCCCAGTGAGACTGAATTTGATACGACCGATGCAAATTATGTAAATATTTTTAATAGTAATTCATTTACTGAAATGAATGGAAAGGCCTACTGTAAAACTGTAAATGGTAAGAGATTTATATTGGTCAATACAAAATATTTTCAAATTATTAGTTTGTTTAATGGATATTGTTCTGATACAAAACGTCTTATTTCTTCAGTGGGACGAGATAGAGTAGGAAGTATTGCTCTAAAAAATCTTAACAATCCAGATATTTCAAGATGGCCAATTCATTCTACCCGTAAAAATTCGCGATACTCGGCTAATATTGAACTACGTCTATTCGGATTTTTGGATTTGGATACATTTATATCTCTTATCGGATTAATTCTTGTTTTGTTTCCCGACTTGCCATACTATTTCAGAAGGCATACGGAAGATACACCAAATGTAGAAGCATTGATTTACATTGATAATATGCTTTCTGATGATATTTCAGTTGCATTTAGAGGAAAAATTAATCATGTTATGTGTATGTTTTACTCGGTAGGCTGGGATGGTATTAATAATCATGTAAATAATGTAGTTTCTCAATACTACTTAGACCAACAGCCACCACCGGAAGACGTAAAAGTTAATATGCCAAAGACAGATTTTGAAAGTATGATTGGTTACCGGCGGCCTAAAAAGTGTGATATTGGAAAAACGTGCCCTATTTGTTATGATGAAATTAAGAAAACAGAACAAAGAGTTTCACAAGTTGATTGTTGTGGAAATATATTTCATACGCGGTGTCTGCGCCAATGGCTTACTAAATCATGCGTTCAACCAACATGTCCTACTTGTAGAAATCACATGTGTGAAAATTAAAATTATATAATAAGTAAAAACTTAAAATTTTTTTTATTATAGTAGATTAACTTATGTTTTATTATCCAAATGATGCATCAATGCCCCCAAAAGTAGGAGAATATGTGTATTACAGTAAAAAAATTCAAAATTTTTCGTCAGATTTATTTTTTTGTTTGCGCCCAAGGTGGGTATGTAAAATAAGAGGTCACAGAGATAAACAATTTTTCGTTCATTTTAGTTCAAAATATATCATATCTGACTACTATAATTGTGTATGTGTTGGTAAATGTACTAAAATTGTTGAAAAATTAGACCTTATAACACTAAAAAAAATGTTATAAAATATAATCACTATTTATTTTTTATGTCCCATTTACATAGAACTTCTGATACTAGAAATTTATCCTGGTCGTACAGTCTAGTTTTAATTATACCGTCTCTGAGAGATTCAATCTTAGATATTGCTTGAATTACACCGCGGGCTTTTTTGTGGAATTTAATATCTATTTGAGTAATTATTCCTATTTGATTAAATTTTTGTAAATAATTAATCATCAATAATCCTGATGTAAGCTCACCGAGATTTCCAAGTGCTAATGCATGTATTGATTTAAATGGATTTTTAATAAAAAAGGTTTCATTTATACTGCATTTTACCATTGTATTATCAAAATGTGTAATTATAGGGTTAATTGAACCAGAATATGGCGATATCACACATATCATGTTACTAAAGGCAATTTTACCAAACAACTTATTATTTAAAAGAGAATATATTTCACAAAGATTTTTTTTTTGATATTTTAAGTACATAATGTACGGATAGTATATTGCTAATATAAGATAACCAAACATTACTATAACTATTGTACCTAAATCCTTATATGATTTTAATTTAGTTTATTATAAAATTAATAATTAAGTCACCGTAACTATCCTGATTTTTAATAGGCATACCTTTTCCAATAATCTTACTACATAAATTAGATTTTTTTATTTCGTCTGGTTTTACTATAAACTTGGCTGTTTCGCCATTTAACAATGGTATTGATAGTTTGAAACCTTTTGTAGCCTGTTTTTGACTGATAATACAATCCCATACTAAATCATTATTATATCTCTTAAACCATTTATGTTTCTTTTCTTTTATAATAAAAGATATTCTACTACCATTTTTTCGCGGGTATATTATTTTAGTGCCTTCTTTCCAACCTTTTTTGATGTCAATAGTAATAATATCTGAATTTCCAAACCCTTCAGTAATTTTAAGTTTTTTGGTGACCCCTTTATATAAATCTTCAAGACTGCATTCAATATTTGTTATACTTTCATTTTTTCTCATTGAATTTAAGTTATTAGTATTGAAAGAATTAGAGAATCTGACACTATGATTATTATGTACAAACGAACCAAATGGATTACTCATATCGTTATTAAACATATTTCTAAACAATTCATGTGGGTCAATACCATGATGATTCATATTTACATGTGTAAAATGTACTCCATGTGGCATTCCACCGGGCATTCCAAATGGTACACCTCCCGATTGAGATTCGGGCATACCATTTTTAAGAATATCTTCACCATATTGGTCATATAATTTCCTTTTTTCAGGGTCCGATAATACTTGATACGCTTCTGATATATCTTTAAAGTTTTTTTCTGCCTCTTCTTTTTTATCTATATTTCTATCTGGATGCCATTTTAAAGCTTTTTTTTTATAAGCTTTTTTAATTGCATCTTCTGATGGATTAGATGATTTATCCAAACCAAGCAACTTATAATAGCGTTCGTTATTCATGGTTTACGTTATTAGGTTATTTAAAAAAAACAAATTAAACTCAAATCAAATTTTTGTGTTTTTAAATGTAGATTTATTCAAGGTCAACTTTAATTACTTCATTACAACAAGATTCTTCAGAATCACTGGTTTGTGTCAGGTCAATAACGTTTTTACTATTTACATAATTCAATAAATCAAGATTTTCAATTTCAAACCTCCTGTGAGAATTTTTTTCAAAAATTTCTGAACTTTCTTTAGACCTGCTACATGGAGCATAATCAATTGAGAAAGCGAACCGTTTTTTCATGTCAAGTCGTACAATACCATAATTATTAAAATATACTGTATGTTTACCATTAACTGGGTTATATTCTGTAACAGTACCTCTCCACCACATATTTTCGGGTGTGTTAGCCTCAGGAAATTTGGAGCGCTCATTAATGTAAATTGATACAAAAGAACCTACCAAATTAAGATTAGTCTCGATATAATTATTGGGATTCCATTTACCAAGCCCAGCATATCTGTAGGTGCCATATGTATTTCTTTTTGAAGATGGCAATCCCTTTTCCGGATATACATAGTAGTCAACACCTCCTACAGGACCATACCATCTAAATCCACCAGTAGTAAATCCAAAAGAATTCTTTTTAACTGGTTCAAACGAGAGATAATTCATTGAAAGTGACATTTTATATGATAAAACGTATTAACTTTATTTAATTTTAATCAAATTTATTTTCAATATAAAAATTAATTTAATTACATCATTATGGAATATTATAAGGAAACTAATTGTAAGTTGGATGATAAATCACAAGCTAAAAAAGATAATATAGACGGTAAAGATTGTACTTCTAATGAATCTTTACTGAAAAATACATATTTTTTCAGAAAATACAATACTAAAAATTTATTTAAAAATTCACATAATTATGATATTGCATTTCTAAGTGAAAATATTTCTGAATGGGATAATATGTAACATAAAATACTTAACTTATTACACAAATATGACTTGGTTTAGATTTATTAAATATAGATTCAACAAACTTACACCAATTTAGTGGATTTGGCTGTGTATCATAATATTCCCATATAAAAACTCCGCCAAATTTATAGCTATATTTATTATACATTTCTTGTAATTCTGCTTTATAACTTTCACCGGAAATTAATCCCATTACAATTTTAGTGACATCATAACCATTATTTACGATTTTATCGAGTGTTGATAGGCTATAGTTATAATAAGCTTGGCAATTTATATAATCAATAAATTTACCTTCATCGCTATTCAATAAATCCTTGTATATGAACCCACCCATACCTGGAGTATCATTCATGAGAGAACCTGCGACTGGTGCTGTAGAAATAATATAATCTTCTCCGAAATCTTTTACTATCTTATTTATAATAAGTTTAATATTATCTAAACTACAAGATTCTTCAATATCAAGGTCTATTCCGTTTATAAACGGCTTATTTTTTAATAAATTATATAATAAATCATAGTAAATATCTATATTGGAAAAAAAACTATTATATCCTCCACCTGCGCCTCCAATCATAAGTACAATTTTAATATTTTTCTTTGATGCCTTTTCTATATCTTCCCAAACCTCATCAAAATAGGCATTATAAGGTGAACGATTGTTTAGATGGATATATGGCTCTTTATTATCATCTATTCCAAAGTGAATTGAGGACACATGAATATGAGTAAGTGGTGTAGTATCATATAAAACAGGTTCAAGTGATATCAAATTATTAGTAGTGTCTTTAAATGTTTGATAGTAAAAAATGGTTTTTGGCATAATAATATTAATAGGTATAAAATTCTATTAATAACATTAAATAAATTTGATTTCAAATACTTTGTTACCGGTTCATAAAAAATGAAGGCTATTACCAAATTGATGGATGATGAACCATATTTTAGCACGGATATACTTGAAATTTTAGTTACTGTATCTGTATTTATATTTTACTTTATTCTAAATTTCATAATATCTCTTTTTCTAAACTTTACAAATAATCAATTTATAACTAATTGTATTGCATTAACTGTGTTTACACTGTTTTACTACGAAAATAAAATTGTCGATTTTATCGAAGAACACAGTACCGGTAAGATATGTGATAATAACAAAAAATTTACACCCAAAGACCCCGATATTGAGTCAACATCTATAGATAAAGACTGTACTAAAAACCAAACCATTGAACGAAATCAAGAGATTGATTACCTCAGTGAATTTGTAGAAGTAATGTCAGATGATATACCAAAAATAGCCTTTGATATTGTTGGTGTAATTAAATCAGTACCAAGTAGGTCATATTCATTGGCATGTGAAAAAATTATAATGGATGTTATTTACTGCGTTAGTGAGGTAATACGTGTATTTGGAAGGCATAATGTATATTTCATCGGAAGTGGTTCATTTGTAGAAGAATGGTCTACTAAAAATTGGCTTGAAATGAATGGAATTGTAAAAGAAACTAACATGCTTCGTAAAAATATATTGTTTGTAAAAAGCGATTCAGATTCAAAACTATCCCATATTGACGAGGAAAAACGAAAATTGTGCGTTGATTTGGGTATAACCCACTATGTTGATGACCGCGAACAAGCTACTCATATTGTTTCTCAAAGTATTCCTTTTACAATATTGTATAGTGATTCTCAGTTTGAAAAACAACTTCTATCTGATAATTTGGAAGATTATGATAACATTAGAATTGAATACACAGATAGCATAATTAATCTCAAGAATTTAATTATTGATAGCTATGACAGGTACTTTAACAGAAAAACACAGTTTAACCCAAAACCTAACAAAACTGGTGAAGATTATCTTAATCCATACTATTTGGAACAAGATGATAAAAAGTATGTCATTCTTCCATTTGACAAAAAAATTGCACCGGTTCAGCTTAGACATATTTCATTCCTAATTTTGTACGATGACAACAATACAGATTGGGTAAATCTTGGAGACCCATTTACTGCTGGTTACATAAGTGATAATGGTACAATTTCTCTCAACACAGAGATGAACGAAGTCTGTCTGTAAGTACAAATTTTGTAAAAGCTATCATATCAAAATATAAAAATAAGATTAATATATTTTTATATTTTGATATATTATTAAAAAGATTATGTATAATTACATTGTAAATCCTAAAACAAATCGAAAGGTTAGAGTAGATACACAACTTGGTAATAATATACTTAAAAATTATATCATGGAAGGTGGTGAACCTCTTCCCGAATTTCTTACAGGATGGATGCGAAAACCTTCCCGGCCCACTACAATACATTTTTTAAACACTGCCAAGGGTCAAGCACTTTTAAAAGATTTAAAAGCTGCCGGCATAAAATTGAGTCGTAATAGGACAAATAATGCAAAATTTGAAGAGTTAGTTAAACTTCTTGCTAAAGCGGGTGTTAAGGATAAGTCGGGCAAAATAGTATCACCTGAGACATGGGAGGAGGATTGGAATGCGAAGAAAGAAAAATATGAAAAAAGACTATTACCTGTAGAAAAAACCATGAAAGATTTGGAACTCCTTTATAGGAAAGCATTTGAGGATAATCTATTAACAATGGATGAATCACGGCGTAGAAGTGAAGCGGATACAAGAGCTAAAGACCTTAAAAATGCACTTGAAACGTATACAAAAAGTATAGATAAATTTTCAAAACATTATCCCACAAGCACTATAAAAAACATTACTCTTATTAGAAATGTAACCAGAGTTATAAGCCAACTAGAAAAACTTACTAATCCACAAGAGAAATCACCTTCGCCAAAGAGAAAGTCTTCGCCAAAAAAATCATCACAGCAAACGAAAGAAACTTCTAAAATAACACTGCCTATAGAAATAGGCGGACTTCGTGCTAAAAAAAAAAGACCTAACAAGGGAAAAGGACACTTAATGGCTGGTCATTAATTTTAGATGTTGTAACAATGAGTTTGTAACTAATGATAAACATCTGAGCTTACACCATTTTGTTTTAGTATGTTAAATGATGTTTTCAATAAATTTTTTTTCCCTAAATATGCCAATAAAATTACCCCAAGTTGTTTATTCCTATTTTTGGTGATTTTTTCATACATACTATTACCCCATCTGTCTTGTTGTTTATAACAAGCTTTTTGATTGATTAAGTAATCAACTATTTTATAATGGTTTTCATCTACAGCTATGTGTAATGGACATCGTTTATCATAGTCACCTTTATTAATGTCAATATTGTTACTCTCAATTATTTTTTTGAGTAAATCGTATTTATTGTTTTTACACGAATCATAAATTTGGGGTTCAATTGAACTGGTTAGTTTCAATACTGTTTTTTTCTCATTTAATCCTGATATAAGTGTATCAAATATATGTAGACGGTATTTTTGTGTTAATTTTCTGAAAAATTCAACACCTCTTACCGAGTTTCCAATTTCATCTAACTTAGGAGAATATACGCATATGCCGCCTATATGGGGTACCACGGCAAATATGGCACCACTTACACCAGATTTCGCAGGTAATCCTATATCATATGACCATCTACCGCTATAATCATACATGCCAGACGAATACATGATACAAAGTAAGTCTCTTGCTATAACTGGATCAAATATTTTTTCATGAGTGTCCACTGTTGTGCCACCATTAGCTAACATAGCTCCATATTTTGACAATGCTGTACAATTCATTGTAATAGAACATAATTGAAAATAAAATTCTAACGTCTTATTAATATCTGTACGGGGCGGAAAAATATTGTTTTCCATCATAATATGAGCAAGTGCGTGATTTCGATTAGCTGTATTTTTTTCACTAAGATATACTCCATTATCAAATCCAACATTATTTTTTCCTACAATTTTTTTCCATGTATCGACCACATATTCAAATCTAATATCATCAGAACTGTCCGATTTTACAAGTGCGGCTGACATTATAGCACCAGAATTAATTAATGGATTAAATGGTTTGTTTTCATCATCAAATACAAATGCATTAAAGCGTGCACCCGATGGTTCTCGCCCGATGTGTCTATTGGTTTTCTCTACGCCATTATCTCGTAGTGCAAGTGCATATGTGAGAGTTTTACTACAACTTTGAATACAAAAATTGTGATTGATATCTCCTATTCCATGGTGACGATTATCTATAGAAAAAACAGAAATACCAAGCATATTTTCATCAACATTAGCTAATTGAGGTATATACGATGCTACATCCCCTGTATTAACTTGTTTGAGAGAAGTGTATATTTCATCTATATCATTACAAAATTCATCCCATTGAAATTCGTCCATTATAGAATAAGTTATGTTGATTTTAGATACTTATAAACCTATACATTAAACAAAAAAATTTGATAATTTTAAAAAATCATTATTGATACCAATCTTAGACTATGTCGTCAGTTAAACAAGAAGTAGCAGCCATTTTGATGGATTATCAAGGGGTAATTCCAGACCAAGTTTACATGGATATCCTAAGGCGATTAGGTAATATTCCAAATCATAAAGATCCCAAAAAGGCTGCTGAACTTCAAAAGGAAATAGACACTTTGGAGACAGAAAAAGACGAACTTGAAATAAATCTAATGGATATGCAGATACAGATTGATATACATGAGAGTGAAATTGAAAGATTATATAATAGTATTGATTTAATTAATGAAAGACTTGGTAATTTTTACATTGACGAAATTGTTGAGGAAACAGAAACAACCGTAACTTTTAGGAAGATTGAAGATGGAGACGAAAATGTAGAGACAAGAACAATCGACATATTGTCTGACGAAAATGGGATTAACCTAATAGATAATATTAGTATTCAAGATGATAGTTTAGATAATGATTCAAATATAGACTGGTTTGATGAAACACTGGATGATTACTACAACAGGAGGAAAAACGAAATTAAAGATGAACTGAAAACCCTACAAACCATTAGGAAAATGAAATCAGTAAACTTTACTCTTAACAATTCAATCGGACATCAGCTTATGTTTAATAACACTGCTAAATTTGTGTACAGTATATCAACGTATACACATTCTGTTAACAATGAACAATACGAGAAAAATTTGAGAGAACAAAGGTACAACAAGAATCTTGCAAAAAATAATAGTTTTAAATCCTTCGCTGAGAACATTATAAACTCGTATGCTTTGATGTAAATTTTTTGATAATAAATTTGATCTTTTAGTATTTTTATTTTAAGAACAATAAAAATTCTAAAATGGGTGAAACAATTGTTATACCTGTAAAACAAGCTGAATTATGCTGTGTCTGTATGGATGAAAATAAAACTATAGTTCCCCATCCATGTAAAACATGTTCTAAGAATAGTTGGATTGTGTGTAATGAGTGTTCCGAAAAACTTGAAAAATGTCCTGTTTGTAGAGAAATTATTCAAAATAGTAATGATTCAGATACTGATATTCCATATAGTAACGACAGATACTTTTTGATTAATCAATGTTTATTCTGGCTATTAGCTATCATTCAAGTATTAGTTGTTTATGTATGTCTAGTTTATACAGGAAAATTATATTATTACATTATTTGTTCAATACACTATAATACTTTTAGTTTAAAAAAAATGCAAGAGTATGAATGTTATCACGTTTCTAAACCTAATTTCTTGACCAATTATTCAAAAATTGTGTCTGAAACTGTTGTTGGAATTATTGTTGTTGCAACATTATACGGAATTTATAAAGGAATTAAACTATGTTATTGGCATTGTACGAGACAAAATAGATTAGTCAGTAATTCAATTACAACACGGCAAATGGAAATTGAAGAAGCATGAATTTTTAATAAATTTGATTTTAGTTTTTTTTAGTTTATAATGAATAATTTATTGCATATTAATATGCTACGAACTGGTTCATACCAATCATCATTGCCCGAATATTGGGAAGATCCATCTACACTGGTTTCCGACCAGATAGTTTGGTTTGCTCACAGGCAAACGAGTAATGTATGGGAAAATCCAACAATAGAAAATTTCGTAAATGATATAATTAGAGGTATATCTGATAAACATATTAATTTAACAATGAAAGCTCCTAACAGTTTCATGCGCATGACATTTATAGTTGATGGTAAATGTTATTGTTGTGAAAAGACACGTCAAAATATAAAAGAAATTAGGATTGATAACTTTCTTGGGTTTAATAGATATGGGTGGATTTGTTGTGAAGAATGCAAACCATTCGTTATGATAGATAAAGTAAGGCGCGAAAAGAAAATGAATTGTTTGCCATACACATGCTATAAAAATTATACAAAACGCTTGAAATTTTGGCGTCATTCAACAAGTGACCCAAGTTTAGAACCATATTTGGTAGAAAATGCCAAATTTGAACATTGTAGTGCAAATGCGTTTGAAGTAAGGGATAAATATAATTCATTAACAGCTTCAATTTCATGGGAAATACATAATAAAGATGGGAGAGTAATAAATTTTCTAATAAAAGCAATACCAGTTTCTAATCTAATATTCTTTAATCGCGATTTATTTGGATATAATATTTATACATTTAAAAAAAATTTTATTGATAAGTCAGAATACAGTAATGACCTGATTTGGTCTACTAAATGGCTTAAAAGTATTAAAAAACACTATGAACATGCGAATGGATGGCATGAATTTTATAGGATAGCAGTACGTAAAAATATTCCACGTGTTATAGTTTTACAAATTTTAGCATACTGGGGTCTGTTTAACTTATCTTACAATAACATACAATTTTATGATTAATATATAAGATTTAATATTAATTATAATAAGTTTTTAGTATAACGGTGCATAATACCAATCCCAATAACGTCTTCCACCTGTGTTCACCGTTATCCATTGGCCATTATGACGAAACTGTGTGCGCATAAACGGACTGTCACGCTCCCACTTATACTCCTCTTGGTATATGATTGGGTACCGCCCCATTGATCTGCTGTTTTCAGTAAACCATTTTTTGGGGTTTTTAGCATGTTCACCAAATATCTCACTTGGATTTAATTTTTTATTTTCATGTCCATTTGCAAGGTTACTATTCATTGCAATTTTACTTCTTTCTAACTGTTCAAGAGCATCATTATGTCTATATTCTGTTGGAAGTCCATATGCCCATTCTTGCATTTGTTCATGTAGCCCGTCGGGTTTATACTCGGCATCTTTTCCACTACTTATGCGGCCTTCTCCAAAATAAAAGATATTTGACTCAAATCTATCGCCAAGTAACTCTTTGGTTTTATAATCATCAATACTTTGCAGCCATATACTCGCTCGCCAAAAATTATTTATTGCGATTGAAAGAAGCTGTCTTGCACTATTAGGACCATGTAATAAATTAACAAGGTCTAAATACGCAGCCAATCTTACATGGTCTAAGTCGGTTGCTGTTGTTTCCCAATCTTGTACTGATAAATATTTATCTTTACTATCGTTCCATTGGCGTCTATCTTCCGGTGTAAACCATTTTTCCCATATTATTTTGTATGTATCGTACATTGTGACGAATTTTGTTACCCGCCACGCCCATTCATTATCAAAAAACCGTAAGTACCTCTGCTCTTCTCCGTGGCTCGACTCAGTTCTATCTTTTTCTAATATAATCTTTTTGCCATTCATCCACGCATCAAAAGTACTTTTATGGGTGTTAAATTTAGGGTCTTCCTCAAATCTGGAACTGTTCTTAAGTAAGCCTAATGTACTCCATGGTTGATTTTTACTATCTTCATCTGGTATATGTCTATACATTCCTGTAATAGGTTCCCACTTAGGATCAAACTTTTTTTTTGTGGGTTCCCAACTATAAGGAAACTTAGCCGTAATTCTATTGCGGTCTAGTAAGTAGATATTTCTGCTTGGTTCAATAATAGTATAGGACAATATTTTTCTCCAGCATTCTTTTGCTTTTAAAGCATGCTTAAGGTGTTTTCTTTTTTTTGTTTCACGTGGTAACTCAATTAAACGAGATAGAGTTGATGGTTTAAATTTTTGTTTTGCTTGTCCACGTTTACACTCTATATCCCATGTAAGACAGCCGCCTATCTGAATTTCTTTGGCTCTTTCATAAAGTGGTGTGCCTTTTTTTATCGCGTGAAACCCCGTAATATCTAACTCAGAGCGCGCTTGTGTAATTGCATCAATCCATGAATTACTATTTTTTGTATGCTTTTTAACTCTTGTATTCGTGTTATGTATTTGGGTTTTTTTATACGAATAACGCTTCTGTGATTTTATAGTGCCCTCTAAATGATTACGTCTATTTTTTAGTATTTTTTTTCCTGTTGGTCCATCTTTATTAACTAACCGGCCAGTGGCAGGATTCATAATTTTAGGCATTATATATATATTAATTTAATAATATCAACAATTTTTGTTAAATTTGATGAATATATACAATTTTTGTTTATATTAACAATTGAATATGTCTTGTCCTGTAACATTGGAAAACTACACAAATGATAATTACCCCATATCAATTCCATGTGGTCATACTATTTC
>MDTA01011240.1_pt1 | contig 16805 bp, 17 predicted proteins | sample 811151 | NCBI WGS metagenome assembly MDTA01 (sample SAMN05326648, study PRJNA326480) | marine metagenome | isolation source: seawater | place: Indian Ocean: South | collected 2010 | reverse complement strand
CCTTTTTATAAGAAAGATACTGATAAAAAAATCATTTTTTTAATGAAAAAATTTTTATTTTCAAAAAAAATTGAAAATAAAAAATTTTATGACTTATAGGCTTTATTTATGAAAAATATCTTAATTACAGGAGGAGCTGGATTCATTGGATTGAATATTTCAAAAAAATTAATCGAAATGGGCTATAAAGTGTTTGCTTTAGATAACTTTAATAGAGCGATTAAAGATAGCGATTTAATAAAATTAAAAAAAAATAAAAACTTTAAGATCATCACAGCTGAATTGAAAAAAGAGATTAGATTAAATATCAAATTTACCCATATTTTCCATTTGGCAGCAACTGTGGGGGTAAAGAATGTAAATAAATCTCCTTATGAAACTTTAAAAAATAACTTAGTAACCTTAATGAGAGTTATAGATTATGCAAAAAAAAATAATTTTAATCCTAAGATAATTTTTTTCTCTTCAAGTGAAGTTTATTCACCATTAATTGAAAATAGAAAGATTAAATTTCCATTAAGTGAAAACAATCAGATAATAATACCAAATAAATTGATTAATAGAGATTCATATCTTTTATCTAAATTTTTTGGCGAAAAAATTATTGATATGAGTGTTTTAGATTACTTAAATTTAAGACCACATAATATTTATGGTCCTAGAATGGGAAAATCGCATGTTATTCCTGAACTGATAGATAAAATTAATTTGAATAAAAAATCTATAAATATATTTTCTCCACAACACAAAAGAGCTTTTTGTTATATCGATGATGCAGTCCAGCAAATAATTAAATTATCATTAGATAAAAAAATTAAAAATCAAACTTATAATATTGGAAATATGAATGAAGAAATTAAGATATATGATTTGGCAATAAAGATAAAAAAAATTTTAAATAGTACTTCGAATTTAAAAAAATCATTCATAACTCCTGGATCACCATATAGAAGAATTCCAAATATGAAAAAAACTCTAAAACATTTTAAATCAAAAAATAAGATAAATTTTCATTCTTTAAATGAAGGTTTGATTAAAACCATTAACTGGTACACAAAATGACTATTGATTTAAATATTCCAAATTTATCTAAACTTGAAAAAAAATTTATTAATCAAGCTTTAAATAGAAATGAAATCTCTACATATGGTAGCAATGTTTTAAAACTTGAACACAATTTAAATAAATATACTGGGGCAAAATATAATTTAGCTGTAAATTCTGGTAGTTCTGGATTAATTTTGTCCTACTTATCATCAGGTATTGCTGATAATGATCTTGTGATAATGCCATCTTATACTTTTGCTGCAACAGCAAATTCATTATATCATGCAGGTGGTATACCATGGTTTTTTGATATAGACAAAAGTACGTTTTGTTTAAATATTAAACAGGTTGATAACATTTTAAGAAAAACAACTTTTCAAAGAAATAAACAATGTTTTCTAAAAAAAAATAAACAAAGAGTTTTTGCAATTACCCCAGTTTTCACATTTGGTTTGCTACCAAATCTTAATGAATTAAAAAAAATTGCAAAAAAATACAATTTAAAAATTATAGCAGATGCTGCATGTGCATTGGGCTCTAAATTCAATGGAAAAAATCATACTAATTATACCGATATTTCTATTTTTTCTTTAAATGGTAACAAAAGTTTTACAGGAGGTGGAGGTGGGATTATTTCCACTAATAATAAAAAAACTTATATGATTGCTAGAAGTTTAGCGACTAACAGTAAGACCAGAAATTATAATTATAATGATATAGGTTTTAATTTAAGAATTACAAACTTACACGCCTCTATTGCCTTAGCTCAACTTTCCAGATTTAATGAGATTTATAAGAACAAAAGTAAAATTTCTGAAATTTATGAGAAAAAATTAACTAAATTTAGATTTCTTCCAAAAAATTCGTGGTGCAAAAATATATTATGGTTTAATTCAGTTATTCTTAAAAATAAAAAGGAATTATCAAAAGTATTAAAACTTATGAACAAAAAAAAAATTAACTGTGCTGATTTTTGGAAACCTTTACATTTGCAAGATCCATACAAAAAATTTAGAAAAGAAAATTTAGATTTTACAGATAAAATATGGAATAATATTTTAGTATTACCATCATCTTCAGGATTAAAAAAAAAAGACTTAAACAAGATAATTAACATACTAAATACAATTTGTTTATAATGAAAAAAAAAATTAAAAGAAAAATACAAAAATATTCTGTTCTTGTTATGGCTGGAGGGCGAGGCACAAGATTGGCTCCATTCACACATGTGCTGCCAAAACCTTTAATTCCAATTAATAAAAAAACTTTAATAGAACATATACTTGATGAGATTAAAAAAAATCACATAAAAAAAGTATTTTTTTCTGTGAATAACAAAAGTAAAACTCTGACTTCTTATTTAGAGGAACTTGAAAAAAGAAATTTTAAGATGACTTTTTTTAAAGAAAATAAGCCTTTAGGAACCATTGGTATTTTAAGTAGGATTTATAATAAGTTAGAAAGAGATATTTTAATAACAAATTGTGACACAATAATTAAATATAATTATAACAAAATTTTTGAGCATCATAAAAAAAATAATAACGGAGTAACATTAGTATTAGCAAAGAAACATCAAAAACTTTCATATGGATCATGTAAAATTAAAAAAACTTCAAATGAACTTATTTCAATAAAAGAAAAACCAAATATATCATACATTGCAAATACAGGATTTTTTTTTGTTAGAAGAGATCTTGCAAAATTAATACCAAAAAATTCATATTTTGATGCAACAAGCTTTATAGAAAAATGTATCAAGAGAGGTTTGAAGGTAGGAACTTTTTTGATTAAAGAAAAAAATTGGCTAGACGTAGGACAATGGAAAGAGTATCAGTACGCTTCTGAAAAACTAAAAATAAAATAGGAAATCAAAATGAAAAAAAAAGATATTAGAGTTTTAACTGTAGGGGTAGGATCAATTGGTAAAAGACATATTGATAATTTCAAAAATTACACAAAAAATATTGATATTGTGGATATTTCTAAAGCTCGTTTAATTGAATGTAAAAAAAGATTTGAATTCATCAAAAATTCCTATTTGAATTATAAAGAAGCCATAAAAAAAAATAATTATGATGTAATATTGATTTGCACTCCTCCACACAAGCATCTCGAACTAGCCAAAATAGCAGCAAAAAATAAAATGCACGCATTTATAGAAAAACCTTTAGGCATGAATAGCAAAGGATGGGATAAAGTAGCAAAATTAAACAAGAAAAATAAATTAATCAATTATGTCGCTTTTTGTCATAGGCACGTAAATTATATTAAATTAGCAAAAAAAATAATTGCTCAAAATAAAATAGGAAAAATAATTAGTGGGAACATAAGATGGGGATCATACCTACCTGATTGGCATCCTTGGGAAAAATATTACAATTTTTATATGGCAAAAAAACATCAGGGCGGTGGTGCACTTATGGATGAAAGTCATGGAATAGATTTATTAAGATATTTAGTTGGAGAAATTAAAGAAGTTTTTGCGATTGTAGATACAATTTCAGGATTAAAAATCACAAGTGATGATAACGCTCTGTTGACTTTACGTATGAAAAATAATTCTTTATTCCAAATTAACTTTGACTTACATTCTAGATATCCAAGAGTAAGTTTGGAGATCCTTGGCACAAAAGGAAATTTATATATAGATCGAATACAAAACGAATTAAGTATTTATAATATCAGTAATAAAAAATGGAAGAAATTAAAGTTTACACCTAAAGATCTTGTTAAAATGTATAAAGATCAAGCAAATTATTTCTTAAATTGTGTTGTAAACAAGAAAAAAGCTGATGTTGATATTCTTGATGGTTTAAAAACCCAAAAAATAATAGATACAGCATTTCAGTCTTCTAAAAAAAGAAAAATTCTTTCTGTAAGATAATAAAGATGAAAATTTTAGCTGTGATACCTGCAAGGAAAGGATCGAAAGGTATTAAAAGAAAAAATCACCTTAAAATCAATAGAAAATCTTTGGTAGAAATTTCAATTATAGAAGCTGAAAAAAGTAAAATGATTGATAGACTAATATTTTCATCAGATGATGAAGAATTAATTAACAAGATAAAAAAGAAAAAATTTAGGAAAGTGGAGGTACCATTTTTAAGACCAAAAAAACTAGCAACTGATAAAGCTTCCAGTTATTCTGTATTAAAACATGCTTATTTATGGTTAAAAAATAAGGAAAAATGGAATGCTGATATTTTAATTTTACTTCAGCCAACAACACCTTTTAGAACATCAAAAATAATTGATAAGGCGATAAGACTTTTAATTAAAAATAAAAAATCAGACGCACTTATGACTATTACTGATGCTGACTATCCACCGTATTGGATGTTTAAAAAAAGAAAAACTAGATTATTTCCAATTTTAAAAGGACACAAATTCTCTAGAAGACAAGATGCACCAAAAGTTTTTAAACCTGCAGGCCTAGTTTATGCTTTAAGAACAAAATATTTTTTAAAATATGGAAAGATTGATATTCAAAGTAAAAAAACTTTAGGATATTATGTTAAACCAGATTTTTCTCTTAATATTGATAATTATAATCAGTATTTATTGTCAAAAATTAAATATATGAAGAAAAAATTTATTTTATAATTTTTATTTAAATTCTAGTTTTAAAAATTTCTCGAGATATATAATCAAAAATGAAAAAAAATATAATTGCTGTTCCTATAGAAATAAAAGTAAGAGAATTTTTACCAAAACTTTTTTTATCTTGTAACTTAGTAAAAAATACTAATTTTGAAGTTTTTTTTGGTGGACAAAGATTTTTAACAAAAAAATTAATTCCAAAGAACTGTATTTATTTTGACAAATTTACCTATTCTGAATCAAGAAATATTGCTCCTTATCATCAAAAGAATAGAATAATTATGCAAGATGAGGAGGGACCTATTTCTTTCTTACATAAAAAAGTGATAAAAAAAAGATATGACTTAAATCAAAAAAAATACTTAGATTTTTTTTTATTTTCAGGAAAAAGAGATTTAGAAACAGTAAAATATTTAAAAATTAGTAAAAATAAAAAGAAGATGTTTGGTATTGTAAAACTTGACTTATTAAATAAAAAAAATTTAAAGTTTTTTGATAAAGAAGTTAAAGAAATTAAAAACAAATATAGAAACTTTTTATTTGTTACTGGTCATTCTTCTTTAGATAAATCAAAAAATCAATCAAAGTTTATGTTTGGTGATGATAAAACTAAAAGTCTTATTAAAAATTACGATAATGTTAATAAAAATTACTTATCCTTGATAATGTTATGTAAAAAGATTGCAATTTTAAATCCAGATTTAACTGTAATTTTTCGCAGACATCCTAAAGAAATAGATAGTAATATAGAAAAAATTTTAGGAAAAAAACCACCTAATTTAAAGTTGATTTTTAAATATTCAGTAACACCATGGATGATTGCTTGTAAATACTATCTACACTCAGGATGTCAAACTTCTCTTGAAGCAATTGCTCTAAAAAAAAAGATGATTACATATATCCCATATAATGTTTATTCAATTAAAAATTATAATTTAACTAAACCTTTCTTCACTAATGAAAAAAAATGTTTAGAATTCATCAAAAAATCAAAGAATGAAGATAAATTTTATCATATTAGTAAAAAAGTTGAGGAAATTGCATTTAATTTAAAAGACAAAATTACTTATAGTCAAAAATTTGAAGAATTTATAAAGACAAACTATAATTATTTACTAAATTCATCTTTAGAAAAAAAAAAAAATATAAATCAAAATATATTTAAAAAATTAATATTTAATGTTCTCTCTAGAATTAAAACTTTTTTAATCTCGAATGATATCTATTTAAACATAATACCAAGGAGATATTATATTTCTAAAGAAATGAAAGAACAAAAATTCAAATCAATTAAATTAAATGAAATGATGGAGTTTATTAATTTATTTAATCGAATATATAGATCAAACATAAAAGTTAAGAATTTATCAGAATCAACATTTTTAATATTTAAGTAAATGAAACAAAGAATTTATTTTTGTATAGAAACCAAAATAAGAGAATTTTATGCTCGAATTTTTTTTTCAATCTTGGCTGCAGAACGTGGATACTCTGTTGTTTTAGGTTCAAGAGGTCATATGTTGAGATTTAGTAAAAAATTAAAAAAAGGTATATTTTTATCAAATGGAAATACCCAAAGATTATCAAGCGTTTCTGATAGATTTAAAAGCCTTGGTTTTAAAGTTGGTCATTTAGATGAAGAGGGTGCAATAACTTTTGATTACCAGCACCATATTTTTAGATTTGATTTTGATTTATTTAAAAAAATAGATTTCTTTTTTTCAGTTGGTGAAAGAGAAAAACAAGCAATTTTATCAAATAATTTAAAGGGTGAACCACATAAAAAAATATATGTGACAGGAAATAATCGTTTCGACATGCTAGGTAAAAAGTTTCACAATCTCTACGATGAAGACGTAAAGAATATAAAAAAAAAATATGGAAACTTTGTCCTTATTACAACAAAATTCAATAAAATTAATGTCGTAAAAAAAAAATGATGAGGATGATTATGTTAAGAGATCAAGTGAGGGAGGATATATAAGAAGAGAGATTGATCATTATTTTGCTAACGAGTCAGTCAAGAATGATAAAAAAACAATGGCAGAATTAGAAATATTTTTAAAAGAATTGAAAACAAATTTTCCAAATATTAAATTCCTATTAAAACCACACCCAGGTGAAAATTTTAATTATTGGACCCAATTTAAAAAAAATATTAATCAACCAAATCTTGAAATAATTCCTATTAATGAATTTCATACAAATGCATTTATACTTGCTTCAGACTTCTTAATAGCAAGTAATTGTACTACTTTATTAGAGGGTTATTTACTTAATAAGCTAGGAATAAATTTTTTACCCTATGAAAATAGTAAAGTTCATTATGAATTAACAAAAACATTGTCAGAAAATTGTTACAGTAAAAAAGAATTAATTTTTAAAGTTAAAGAGGCATTAAACAAAAAACTATTTAATAAAAAAAAATTATCTGAAAATGAACAAAAAGTTCTATTATTTACAATTAATAATGTAGTAGAAAATTCTGTTGAAAAAATGTTAGATTTTATAGATGAGCTAAAATTTCATAATGACTCTACTGATAAATTTTCAATTTTTTCTAATATATTTTTATACAGAATTAAAGAACAGATGATTGAAATTTTTAGGAATTTATTTAAAAAAAAAGATAAATATTTAAAGGAAAAACAAGAGTATTTATTTCAAAAAAATCCAGGATTTACTATTCAAGAAATATCAAAAATTAAAGATGAATTATGTGAAAGTTTAGAATTAAAAGGAGATAAATTCGTGGTAAAAAATATTATGCCCGGCTTATTTTCTATAGAAAAAAAAAAAATTAATCCATAATTTTGAAATAATTAAGCAAATTATAAAATGAAAAAAACTTATATTATTATGCCCGTAAAGTATAACTCAAAAAGATTGAGGAATAAGAATATTTTACCAATTAAAAATTTACCAATGTTTGTTTATGTAGCAAAGAAATTTCAAGAAAAAAAAATAATTAATAATATAATAGTCTCAACTGAGAGTAAAAAAATTAAAGAAATATGTGAGACTTTTAATATAGAATTTATTGATAGACCAAAAAGACTTTCAAAACCAAAAGTAGAAAAACAGGAAGTAATAGTAAATGCTGTTAAGAGATTAAAATATATAGGCGATAATGATATAATAATTTCACTTCAGCCCAATAGTCCTGAGGTTAAATTTTCAGACTTAAAAAAAGCTTTATCGTTTTTTAAAAATAAACTTTACAAGAATTCAGATATAAAAGAATTAATTTGTATAAATAAAAAAAATACTCAAAATCCTTCTTTTAGAATTTTAACTTATAAAGCAGTTTTTCAAAAAACTTTAAGCACAAAAATTGGTGTTTATTTTGCAGACTATGAGGATATTCATACAAAAAAAGAATATTTAAAGGTTAAGAAAAAAATTGAAAAATAGAAAAATTAATATTGGATTTTTTATATCTGATGATGGATATGGTCATGCAGTAAGGCAATCAAGTATAATTGATGAGTTATTAAAAGTTGATAAAAATAAAAATTTACACATACATGTTTATGCAAATAAGATATTAAATAACATTAAAAAAAAATTTGCGAAAAAAATCAAATATCAAAAATTTGATAACATAATTCAAACAAAAAAAAACTTAGATGGCTCTCTCTCAAAAGTTGGGACAAAAAAAATTTTTAAAATTTGGAAAAAAAATAAAAAAAAATTAATAAATAAAGTAAAATTAAAAATACAGAATTATGATTTAGTAATAACTGATAGTGTGCCCCATGTTTTTGATGCAGCTAAAGAACTAAACATTACATCATTGAATATCTCCCATTATACTTGGGATTGGTTTTATTTAAAAACATTTAAGAAGGACAAATTATATAAAGAATTATTAAAGAGTTATTCTAAAGTTGATAAATTAATTTTTCCACCTTTAACAGAACCTGAAATATTAAAGACTTATAAAAACAAAATACATAAAATCAATTATATTATTACAGACAGTTTTGCTGAAGGTCATTTTTTATCTTCAAAAAAAAATAAAAATTTACAGTGCATGATTATGGATAATGGATCAAAAGTCCTTAGCACAAAAATTTCAAAGATATTAAAATATATTAAAGATTTTAAAAATCTTGATTTTATAATTTGTGCAAATTTTTTTAAAAAAAAACAAATTTTAGATTTATCAAAATTGAAGCATTGTAAAGTGGAAAAAGATTTAAAAAAAATTCATATGCATATACCATATTGTGATTTTTTAATTGCAAGAGGTGGATTTAATACTATCACTGAAAGCTTGATTTTAAAAAAACCTACTTTGCTTTACAATGAAACAAAAAATAAAGAAGTAAGAGGAAATATTAAACATTTAAAAAAAAAAGGATTATCATATCCAATTTATAAAAATTTTTTTACAAATAAATTCAAAAAAAATATAGATTTTTTTGTTTCAAAAAAACTAAAAAAAATTAACAAAAATTTTTTAAGATATAATTTTAAATGTAATGGATCTAAACAAGCTAGTAAAATAATAATTTCTTGCTTATCTTAATTATTTCACTAAATAATACTATATGACTAAAATAATTGCTGAATTATGCCAAAATCATATGGGTAATAGAAAGCTATTAGATGAGATGGTTTCAGCTGCATCAGATGCAGGTGCTCATTATTGTAAAATTCAATCAATGCAATCAAGAGATCTTACTCATAGAAAAAGATTTGATGATGGGTTAATTGAAGGGGGAAAAATTAAAGTTATTAAAAGGCCATTTAAGGATGAAATTAAAAGATTAAAACCTTTAGATTTAAATGACGATGATCATTTTTTTTTTATAGAACTTTGTAAAAAATATAATATTGAACCACTAAGTACTATTTTTACTAGAAATAGATTAAAATTTTTAGAAAAATTAAAAATGAAAGCTATAAAAGTTGCCAGTTTTGACTGTGCTTCTTTTGAGTTGCTTAAAGATTTGTCAAAATCTAAATTTAAAACAATTTATGTATCAACTGGAGCAACTTTTGATAGTGAAATTTTACGCGCAAAAGAAATATTAAAAAATAAAGATCTAACTTTTTTACATTGTATATCTATATATCCTACCACGCCCGATGTAGCTAATATGAAAAGGATAAATTTTTTAAGAAAAATAAATACTAAAGTAGGTTTTAGTGATCATTCAAATCCTGACAAATATGGGAATATTTTAGCATTGGTGGCTTTATCAAAAGGCGTCGAAGTGATTGAAAGACATTTTACAATTTTAGAGAAAAAGAAAACTAAAGATGGGATAGTATCAGTAAATTTTAATCAATTAAAAAAACTTGTAAATTTATCAAAAGAATCTAGGTCTGAATTAAAATTTAGATTAAAAAAAATTAAGAATATCAATTTAATTGAAGGTGTGGAAAAAAGAGATTTAACACAAGTTGAGCTACTTAATAGAGATTATTATCAAGGAAGGTTTGCAAGTAAAGTGAGTAATAAGTTCATATATAATTGGCAAAAATTCAGTTTCAAATAAATGAAATATTCAACTTTTTAAAATTAATACTAATTTAATAATATGAAACTTGAAAAATATAATAAGTGTATTTTTTGTAATTCTTCAAATTTAATAATTAATGATAAACAAGGATTTCGTCATAACTTTTATACAAGAGCTATTAAAAATGATTTTAATTTAAAAGATAATTTTTTTTTTAAAATGAAAGTTTATAGATGTCAAAAATGTAAAATTATACAGAATAATCCATGGTTTAGTAATGATGAGTCATTTAAAATATTCAATCAAATATATGGACAGCACAATAGAAATTGGTCAAATATTTTGAATTTTTTTAATAAAGGGAGGATGCCTGATCATGGAAATTTATTTTCAATTATAAACAAAAAGATAAAAATTAAAAATTATGCTGAATTCAATAGTCCATTTATGGGTTTGATGATAAATTTTTTTTATGAGGAGTATAAGAAAAATAGAGCTTATTTTTTTAAAAAAATTCTTAATTCCTCATTAAAATATTTATCAATTAGGCAATTAGTAGGTTTAAATAAAAATCAAATAATAAATAAAACAAAATTAGCTCAAAAGTATTTTAACGATTTAAAAAAATTAAAATTAAAAAAATCAGATGATATTAAAAAAGTTAGTAAAACTCTTTTTGTTGATAATTCTCATCTAAGCTGGCTTTACAATGATAATTACAAGTCAGTAAATAGTAAAGCATTAGCATCAGGATTGTTTGACATTAATATTAAAAAAATCACAAAAAACAAAAATAAATTTTATTATGATTTATTCGGTATATTTCACACTTTAGATCATACACATCAGCCAAAATTAATATTAGATTATGCACTTAGATCTAGTAAATATGTTTTGATTTATTGTCATATTGATGAAGAACTTGAAAAACAACACCTTTTTTCTTTAACTTCAGACTTTATAAATTACTTAAAAATGAGAAAAATAAATGTTTTGGATCTAACAAATTTAATAAATAAAAAGTATAAATCTCCAGAACAATATTTTTTATGTTCACAGAAATATAAACTCCCGTTTTTAAAATGAAAAACCTTAGAATTAAAATTCCCAAAAATATCTCAAAAAAAAAAGTTTTAGAATATTTTTTAAGAAAAAATTTTTCTAGTTTTCTTCAAATTAAAAAAGAGAATAAAAAATTAATTCAATCTAGACCTTATTATCCAGAGTTGAATGATTTATATAGACTCAGACAATTTATTATTGAGAACAAGAGAACAACTGTGTTAGAATTTGGGACAGGCTGGTCCACTCTAGCTATTTTATCAGCAGTGATAGAGTTAGAAAAAAAATATTCACTAAAAGTAAATAAATTAAGAAAAAAAGATAAATTCAAAGTTTTTGTTGTTGATAATGAAAAGAAATATTTAAATATTTCAAAAAAAAGAGTTTTTAAATATAAAAAGATAATAAAAGATACAAAAGATAATATCAATTTTTTATTTTCAGATGTTTCATTTGAAAAAATCAATAACCAATTTTGTAATTTATATAAAAAAATACCACTATGTAATCCTGATTTTATTTATCTTGATGGGCCAAATTTATTTAAGATTAAAAATTCAATAAATAATTTTACTAATAGACACCATGATATGATGCCAATGGTAGCAAATATTTTGAATATTGAACCATTCTTAATTCCTGGAACTATAATTTTATCTGATGGACGTACTGCGAATATGATTTTTTTAAAAAATAATTTTAAAAGAAATTGGGTTTATATAAATGATAAAAAAAATGATCAAAATATTTTGTATTTAGACGAAAAACCATTAGGCAAAATAAATTCAGATTTTTTAAAATTCTACAATTCATGATAAAAGATAAACATATTCTAGAAATCTCAAAATTATATAAAACTCTTAAAGTAGCTTATAAAAAAAAGATAAATATCCAAAAATTTTTGAATAAAAAAAAAATTATTAGTCAAAAAGTGATTGAATTATCTTATGATTTACAATCTGGATCTTATATAAAAAAATTAAATAAATATAAAAAAATCGATAAAAAAGTATTTGATATTTTTAATAAAACTTTAACAAATAATTTTAAGAATATTAATTCTATTTTAGATTTTGGATCGGGGGAACTAACTAGATTTATGTATGTAATAAATCATCTTAAAAGAAAAAAAAAAATAAAATACTTTGCGTGCGATTTATCATTAAATAGACTTTTTTTAGGAAAAAATTTTTTTAATAAAAAGATTTTAAAAAATAATATTAATCTTGAAACCTTCACGATTGATAACATGAGAATTCCTTTGCCTGACAATTCTATTGATGTTGTTATAACTTGCCATGCAATTGAACCAAATCGAAAAAATATGAAAAATATAATTAAAGAACTTTATAGAGTAAGTAATATGGGCCTTTGTTTGATGGAGCCTCATTATGAGATAGGAAACGTACAACAAAAAAAAAGAATGGATTATTTTAAATACGTAAAAGGAATACCAAAATTTTTAAAAAAAGAAAAATATGATTATAAAATTGTAAAAAAAAAATTTCATATTAATCCAAATAATCCATCATCTATTTTTATACTTAAAAAGAAGTATTCCAGAAATAGCCCACAACCTAATTTTGTAGATCCAATTACTAAGAAAAATTTACAAAAATTAAAAAATTTTTATTATTCTGAAGATACAAGTCGTCTTTATCCTGTATTTGATGGAGTAAAAATTTTTTCTAACAATTCTGGAATTTTTTTACCTAAACCAGAGTAACGAATTTTAAAATGCGAATTAAAAAAAACATTATTCTAAATTTTTTAGATATTTGGAAAGTACTTAAGCCAATTAGGAAAATTCAAATAACATTATTATTTGTTTTATCATTATTTTCTGGTTTTTTTGAGGTTGTTTCAATTGGAGCAATAATGCCTTTCATAGATATTTTGCTAGACCCAAGATCAGTAACTAAGTATTTAGACTATCTATCATTTTTAAATTTTAATTTTTTTGATTTGAATAATTTTTCAGATTATGAGATTAAATTATTTGTTACCATCATATTTATTATCACAATAATATTGTCAGCATTATTTAGATACATTCTATATTATATAAACATTAAGATAGCTTATCTTACTGATTTTGATTTAAAAAATTTAACTTTTGAAAAAATTAATTACTCAAGTTTAAATTTTAGAAAAAAATTAAATATAAATGAAACTTTATCAAGTTTTGAAAAAATTCAGAGTATATTTAAAACTCTACATTCAATTTTACAAATAATTTGTTATACGATATTTTCTACTTTGATACTTATAAGTTTATTTTATATTGATCCTTTTATAATAAGTTTGTTAGGCCTTTTTACACTTTTATATTATGCAATAGTGAATTTATTTACCAAGAGACTTATTGAAATTGAAAGCAGAAAAAATGCTATTAGCACAGATATTAGATTTAAAATTTTAAATTATTCTTTTAATTATTTTAAAAATATTATTCTTGATAAAATACATAAATTTTATATAAAAAATTTTAGAACAGCTATATTTAATTGGGCTACTTCTAATATCAAAACAAAATGGATACCAGCTTTAGCATCGAATTTTTTTATAACTTTATTATTTGTATTTGTCGCAATTATAATTTTTCAACTAAGCACTAATAACAATTTTAGTAGTTATTTATCTAAAATTATCGCACTTTCTTATGGTGCGCAGAAGTTAATTACTAGTTTGAACAACATTTTCAATAATTATCAAAAAATTATTTTTTTACAAGAACCATTGATAGATGCCCTTACTTTTATAAAAAAGATTAAAAATTCTAAAAAAGAAAAAATTACCAAAAGAAAAAAAATTGATCTTAAAGATTTTAAAGAAATTAAACTGAACAATATTAATTATAAAATAAATAAAAAAGTGCTTTTTAAAAATCTTAACTTTACTATTAAATCTAAAGATAAAGTTTTAATCTCTGGCAAAACAGGAGCAGGAAAAACATCATTAATAGAAATAATCTCAGGTTTAAATGATAATTTTCAAGGAGATATAATCTTGAATAAAAAAAAAATTAAAAAGAATAAATTGGAAAATATTAGAGATTTTTTCTCAATTGTACCTCAGGATATTTTTATATTCGAGACTTCAATTTTAGAAAATATTGTCAATAAGACATCAAATGATAAAATAGATCAAGATAGACTAAATTTAGCAATAAAATGTGCTGAGCTAGAAAAATTTATTAAAAATAAAAAAGATAATTTAGATTATATTTTAGCTTTAGATGGTCAAAATATGTCTGGTGGACAAAAACAAAGAATTGGAATAGCAAGAGCTTTATATAAAGATACCCCCTTAATTATCTTTGATGAGGCGACAAATGCACTTGATGAAAAAACAGAGAAGCAAATTTATAGAAATATTAAAAAATTTTATAATGACAAAACATTTATTTGCATAAGTCACAACAATAAGATTTCGAAATTTTTTAATAGAAGATTGAATATATAAAACTTATGAATGAAAATATTGAGCCTAATAGGCATAAAAGAAAATTTTTAGATTTTATTTACACAAATATAATCGATAAAAAAGATCTCAAAATCCTAGAATTTGGAGTAAGTGAGAGAGGATTATCTACAAAATTTTTCCTAGATCTTTGTGAAAAAAAAGAAGGAGAGCTTATCTCAATAGATATAAATGCTAACTCTAAAAAGTTTGACTCAGATAGATGGACTTTTATCAATACAAGAGATGATAATTTTTCAGAAATTGAAAAAATTATCAAAGACAAGAAATTTGACGTAATTTATTTAGATACAATACACAAAGCTGATCACGTTGAAAAAATTTTATTTAGTTATTTTAAATATCTTAAAAGGTCTGGTTTTTTTTTTATAGATGACACATCATCTTTACCATATATTAAATCAAGAGAAAAAAATAATTTTTCACAAGAAATAAATAATCATGAAACTTTTGATAGAATTTTAGAAATTTTTAATGAAAATCATGAAAATATTGATTTAGAATTCTCTTTTGTTGGTACTGGAATTGCAAAAATTCGAAAACTTACTGACAATGAAATAAAAAAACCTAAAAAAATAAATTTTAGAAAATTTACAATAAAGAATTTTTTAAGAAAAATAGTACTAAAATTTAAATATTAAGTTGTTATGACAGAAGTATATAAATTATTTTTATCTTCAAAAAACTATTCCTCAAAATATAAAAAATATTTTACTATTTATGAGGATTTATTTAATAAATTTAAAGGCAAAGATATAACTTTTGTTGAGATTGGAATTCAAAATGGTGGAAGTCTTGAAATTTGGAAAAAATACTTTGGAAAAAATAGTAAAATTATTGGAATAGATTTTAATCCAGAATGTAAAAAATTTCAGAAAGATAATATAAATGTAGAAATAGGATCACAATCAGACCCAGAATTTTGGAATAAATTTTTTTTAAAATATGGTATGGTGGATATTGTTTTAGATGATGGAGGTCATACAAATCATCAACAAATTATAACAGTTAATAATTGTATTAAAAATATCAAAAATGATGGTTTGTTAATCACAGAAGATACTCACACAAGTTATATGAAGCAGTTTAATAATCCTAGCAAATATTCATTTATTAATTTTGCAAAAAAAAGTATTGATGATGTTAACTATAAATTTCCAGAAATTGGACATTTTAAAAATTCGATTAATAACTTTGTATATTCTATTGAATTTTTTGAAAGTATTGTAGTTTTTAAAGTTAACAGAGAGAGATGTGAAACAAACATGAAGCAAGATAATAGTGGAATCTCATCTAATATTAAAGATATGAGATTTGGTGAATATTCATCATCAAATCTATTTTTTTTTAAGATCAAAAAGATTATAAGAGAAAAAATCAAATATTTAGGTTTAGCTAAATATTTTAAATAATAATTTAAATATTTTGACAATTAATAAAAACATAAAATTTTTTAATATCGGCATTAATATTTCTGATCAATTATTTCTTTTTAAAGAGATAATGAGGGGCAAGTCATACATGCGTGCGTCACACAACCTTTATTTAAAAAAGAATCTTTTTTTAAGAAATTTAACAGCTGATTTAGGATCTGGAAAAAATAATGACTATAAAAAATTAATTTTTAAAAATAAAGATTATGTTGAAAATTTCGATTTTCACAAAACTGATCAATTTACTAATGTAATAGATCTAGAAAAAAAATTTATTTTGAAAAAAAAATATAAAAATATATTGTTATTTAATGTTTTAGAGCATGTTGAAAATAAAGATATATTAATTCAATCTATTCATAAAAGTTTGAAAAAAAAAGGAAGATTAGAATTATTTGTACCTTTTATGTACAGATATCATGGTGATCCAAAAGATTTTTATAGATTTACACATACTTTTTTAGAAAATTTTTTAAAAAGAAAAGGCTTTAAGGTCAAAATTGTTTTGATTTCTGTTGGTCCATTTAACATAATTTTAGAAATTTTATTTAAATATTTAAAATTCAAAATTTTAAAAATTATTTTTTCACCTTTTTTTATTTTTATTAACAAAATTTTTTTCAATTTTTTCCAAAGATTTTACAAATTATTATTGTGGTATTCACTGCAGCTGTACAAAGATTAAGTGACAAAAGTTAGTTAT
>MDTA01069206.1_pt1 | contig 16807 bp, 16 predicted proteins | sample 811151 | NCBI WGS metagenome assembly MDTA01 (sample SAMN05326648, study PRJNA326480) | marine metagenome | isolation source: seawater | place: Indian Ocean: South | collected 2010 | reverse complement strand
TACATTAGCGTTTGATGAAGAATAATAATTCGACATAGCGTCTATAACACAAGATGGTTTTTGTGTTGTCGCTGCGTTATCCAGGTATACCAATTTCTTGCCATTGACAAGTCGCTGAAAAATCGGGAAATCTTCCTTCATACAATCACCCAGCAATCAACCTGTCTAGATGATTCAGTAATCCATTTCTCAAATCTGTAAGTACTTGTGCATTTTTTACATGGCGGAATGCGTCCATCAGGAAGCCTTCGACAATAAGAGATGATGATTCCTGAGGTGACAAACCCCTTGATGTAAGGTAAAATATCTGTTCTTTATCCACAGGAGCGCTTGCTGCGCCATGGGCAGCCTTTACATCATCGGCTAAGACTTCCAGACCTGGAATTGCTTCTGCTCGGGCCTTCTCTGATAGAAGGAGATTCCTGAATACCTGTCCAGCATCACTTCCGTCCGCACCATCGCAAATTTTTAGCATTCCTGTACCAATAGATCTAGAAGAGCCATCGCAGGAAGCATGCATGACCAGTGAAGATGTTGTATAGCCAACGGAGTGCTGAATCTCAATATGATGGTCATCATTCCTTTTTGCATTTCCATTGGAGGCGATTCCACATCGAAGGTCGGAACCCTTTGATTTGAGTTCAATCCTCATATCTGATTTGTTTAAATTACCGCCGATGGATAAAGTTGCTAATTCTAAAATCGAGTCACGATTTACTATCCAGTCTTCACATAACAGTAAATTGGAATTGGGTGAAATCTCATTTATCAGGGCGACGGAGAGTTTTCCTGTGACTTTGCCTAATATCCTTAAACCAGTCCATTTACAATCTCCCATTATTCTAATTGTTAGGGTAGAATTACCTTTGGATTCAACTAGTAATTCTCCCGAAGATAAATCGCCATTAGATTCTAATCTAATCTCCACAGTTTCGTCTGCAATTGATAATTTCTTACAGACAGGAGAAATAGAATGTATAAACGCTCTAGCAATTTCGTCACTGTCATCAATCTGTGATTTTTCTCCCATGGAAAAATTGATTGGATCTGATTTGGGTATTTCCTCAACTTTGCCCGGGTGTATTTTTTTCCATGAGGTGTATCGCCACAAGCTGTCAGATCGAGATGGGAGTGGCATTTGCGGATAATTCATCATCCGATTGCACCCTCCATCTCCAATTCAAGAAGACGATTGAGTTCGACTGCGTATTCCATAGGTAATTCTCTTGTAAATGGTTCGAAGAAACCATTGACTATCATCCCCATTGCTTCTTCCTCGGTGTGGCCTCTAGACATGAGATAGAACAGCTGGTCATTGCTTACCTTTGAAACACTTGCTTCATGTTCTAGGTCAGCACTAGCATTACCCACCTCCATTGTAGGATAGGTGTCTGATTGACTATCAGGATCTAGCATCAGTGCGTCACAAATTACTTTTGACCTGCATCCGTGTGATTTAGGCGTTACCTGCAATATTCCACGATAGGTCGATCTCCCGCCGTTTTTAGATATTGATTTGGACAAAATATTTGACGTCGTATTTGGAGCGAGATGGTGTACTTTCGCTCCGGCATCTTGATGCTGCCCTTTTCCAGCGTAAGCTACGGAGATTACTTCAGCATGAGCGCCTTCGCCTTTGAGTAATACTGCTGGATACTTCATGGTTAATTTTGATCCAATGTTTCCATCTACCCACTCTATGGTTGCATCGTCGTATGCTACGCCCCTTTTTGTGACTAAATTATAGACGTTAGCGGACCAATTTTGGACTGTTGAATACCTAATTTTAGCTCCTTTCATCGCAATCAATTCCACAACCGCAGAATGAAGAGATTCTGTAGAGTATGTTGGAGCAGTACATCCTTCTACATATTGTAGGGATGAGCCCTCATCCGCTATGATTAAGGTTCTTTCAAATTGACCCATATTTTTTGCATTTATCCTGAAATATGCTTGAACTGGCATTTCTACGTGTACTCCTTTTGGCACGTATATGAAGGAGCCCCCAGACCAAACCGCTGTATTAAGGGCTGAGAACTTATTATCTGAGGCAGGAATAACTGTGCCAAAGTATTTCTTCACAATTTCAGGATATTCTTTCAGGCCGGAATCCATGTCTAAAAAGATGACACCTTGTTCTTCTAAATCCTCTCTTATCGAGTGGTAAACTGCTTCTGATTCATATTGTGCGGTAACTCCACCTAACCACTTTTGTTCTGCTTCCGGAATACCTAATCTATCGAATGTGTTTTTTATGTCCTCAGGCACTTCTTCCCAATCTCTTTCGGTGCGATCTGATGAACGCAGGAAGTAAGTGACTGCTTCGAAATCAATTTGATTTAGCATTTCGCTATTACCCCATGTTGGCATTGGCATTTCCATAAAGCGACGATAAGCCTTGACTCTGATATCTGTCATCCATTCTGGTTCATTTTTGAGTTCTGATATATCTCTGACAACTTGTTCCGACAAACCCTTGTCGAATCTAATTGTTGCATTCTCTGGGTCATGGAAACCATATCGGTAATCTCCTACTGCTTCTCTTGCGGATTCATCTGACATAACTCTCACCTCAAGCCTCCAGCCAATCGTAGCCTCTTGCTTCCAAGTGACCGGCTAAATCGGCACCTCCTGTTTTGACAATTTTTCCGTCTATCATAACGTGCACAAAGTCTGGTTTGACATGGTCTAACAGTCTCTGGTAGTGTGTGATTAATAGGCATCCCGCAGTCGAAGTTATGCTATTTATTCCATCTGCAACAACCCTAAGAGCATCAATATCTAGTCCGGAATCGGTCTCATCGAGTAAAGCAAGACATGGGTTCAACAACAGCATCTGTAGAATCTCTAACCGCTTTTTCTCCCCGCCACTGAATCCATCGTTTACATACCTTGACAAAAATGACTTGTCCATATTCAATGATTCCATGTGACTTTTCAGTTCTTTTCTAAACTCTCTTGCGCTAGGAGCATTCTCGCCTCGTACAGAAGTAACTGACTTTCTTAGGAAAGTTCCAACTTGCACCCCCGGAATTGTCGAGGGATACTGGAACGAGAGGAACATCCCTGCTCTCGCTCTTTCAAATACTTCCAATTCGTCAATAGGTGTTCCGTTAAATTCAATCGAGCCCGATGTTATTTCAAAGGATGGATGCCCCATAATCACATTTGCTAGAGTGGATTTACCTGAGCCATTGCGCCCCATTATTGCGTGGATTTCTCCTGTTTTGATAGTGAGAGATAACCCTTTGATTATCTCTTTATCTTCTACACTCACGTGTAGGTTGTTGATACTCAACAACTCGCCCCCCATGCTACTTCCTGTAGTTTCACCTTTATCAATGACTGTACGGCCTTCAGCCAATAGAAAGCGAGGTTTCATGAAGACATTACTTGACGGAATGTTATGGATGACGACATTCTAGAGCAATACCGACGTGAAGCGGCGGCTGCTATGGAGGTCGAAGCTAATCGCAGAATTGCTGAGAATTCGGACCCTATGCAAGATGAATTACTGCGCAACAAATCTTTGACTGAAGTGGATGACATGGTACCGGCACTTCTAGCGCGATTAGGACAGGTAAGAGCAGCATTAGATGGGCATGGAGGAGGTATCGCAATTACTGACTCCCAACAAAAAGCAGATGGCTTCCACATTGTTTTAGATCTCACCGGTGCTTGTCTATCATGTGGTGCTGCCCCCGGTACGCTTGAAGGTGTGAAAAATGACTTAGAATCAGACAAAGAGATTTCAAAAATCAGTTTTTGTTCAAGCCTTCTTGACACATTTGACGAACTTGGTAGAGAATTTATCTTGGCCCATGGAAAAGTTGACTTTGTATGAGTGAGGTGTTTCTATGACGTGGCAGACTGGTAAACGAGATAACCCGCAACCATGCCGAGACAAGGATTTGGGCAAATTTGAGATCACAAATCGCGACGGGCAAGCACGGCTTGGGAAAATACACACCAAACACGGTATTGTTCAAACCCCTTGTCTACTACCGGTCATCAACCCAAACATTAGAACAATAGAACCGCGAGAAATGTGGGACAAGTATGGTATCGAAGCCGTCATAACCAATTCTTATGTGATTTGGAAGCATGATAAATTGAAAAAAATTGCAATGTCTAAAGGTGTGCACGCGCTTTTAGACTATCCTGGAATGGTTATGACAGATTCAGGGACATTTCAGTCGTATGTTTATGGCGATGTCGATGTTGGAATAGAGGAAATTGTAAAATTTCAAGCGAAAATAGGAGTCGACGTTGCAACAATATTGGATATTTTCACTCGCCCTGACATGACCTATTCACAAGTCGAAGATGCTGTTAATGAAACCATAAAAAGGGGAAAAAAATCTGTTGTTATATCTGATAATCTCATGTTGAATGGACCGATACAAGGGGGGATTTACCCTGAATTGAGGGCGAAGAGTGCTAAAGGTATGAGTGAACTTAACTTCAGCATACATCCAATTGGTGGCATTGTCCCAGTGATGGAGAAACAAAAGTATACCCAACTCGCAAAAATCATGCTAGCATCTAAGTCGAATCTGACGCCCAATCGCCCTGTTCATATGTTTGGATGTGGACATCCCATGCTTTTCCCAATGCTGGTTGCTATGGGCGCAGATTTATTCGATTCTGCAGCTTATGCACTATTTGCGAGGGATGGAAGACTGTTGACGCCTTGGGGGACTGAAAAACTATCTGAATTAGAAGAATGGCCAATTATCATGCCGTCAGTATCTAGTTTCTCTCCTTCTGAAGTGAGGGAAATGAGTAGAGAAGACAGAACAATGTTGATATCCAAATTCAACCTTGAAGTCACGCTGCAAGAACTTTCCAGATGTCGCCAAGCAATTAGGAGCGGAACAATTTGGAGATTAGCCGAGAAAAGAAGCCATGAACACCCAGCATTGCGTGAAGCATTCTTATGGTTGACAACGAACCCATCAAAATCAAAAATCGAACCATTGATTCTAGACGAAACTAATGCTTCCCAAGAAACTGGTCAAGAGCAGGGAAGATGGGAAGAAAACTGGGACTGGTTAGTTAACGCACAATCTACTCCCAGAAACGGTGGGGAACCTTGGGGTGGAAATGACACCTTGAACAGACCTCATATTGAGATGGCGAGAAGGAAACTCCGTTCCAGGTGGAGATCACAAAAGAATGGTGATGTGATATTATTTTACGGTACGACCCCCCCGTGGCGAGAAAAAATAGGTGATTTGGTTGACAGATTAGCAGAAACCGAACACGAAATTTTCGTTCAAACCCCTTTGGGAATACTTCCGTTCGGATTAGAAGATTTGAATCCATGGGCTCATATTGAAGGGCCGAATTGGTTAGAAAAAACTAAGCCAGATTTTGGACTTGTCCAAGAAGAATTAGGACTTCTGGGAATAACGGGACGTAAATTAATTCCAATCGATATTTCGAACACTGATGACATCCACAATCGTGTATTCGAAATTTTATCTATTGAACCGCGAGAAAAGAGTTCTGAAATCAGAAAACGTACTCAAATTATTGATAAACTATGCGTCCTGTACAACCTAAGTTATCAAGATGCAACAAAGATTTGCAAAGATTCTTCATTCGTAATGAGCAGAACTGGAAGAATCAGAAACGTGATCGATTCTTGTGGAAATCACCTATTTTCACCAAGATTGGGAGAAGGGGGACTTTCTCTTACATTGGAAGGTGCCAAAAAAATACATGCTTTGAGAAAAAGAGGCCCACCGGTAGGCTTCAAGCAAGATAATTCCGGTCTTCATGCGGGAGAGGGGCCACCATGGATAGTGGTTGATAGCGATGCAGAGCCTTTCGTTCGAAAAGGCAGGAATGTCATGCATGGATTTGTGTCTGCTTGTGATGTCTGGACTCGGCCGGGAGAGACTGTGATTATTGTTAATGAAAAAGCCGAACTCATCGCAATCGGTAGGGCACAGGCAACTCCTTCTGAATTTGAATCCTTTACAAAAGGTATAGCAGTGAAAGTCAGAGAAGGCCACCCCTGAAGGGGTCAAATTCATTAGCCCAGTATTATCATTTGACATCATGGTCAAAGAGTTGATTATCGAGTCAACGGCTCTGACCAAAGCCTATGGTCCACATGTTGCACTGGATTCACTCGACATAAAAATTGCAAAAGGCTCGACTGGTTTACTTGGTCCGAACGGTGCTGGAAAATCTACCTTCCTGAAGACAATCTTGGGACTAATTCAATTAACATCAGGTGAAGGAAAAGTTCTCGGGTTTGACGTTAGAACCCAAGGTAATCTTATCAGACAGAATATCGGGTACATGCCAGAATATGATGCACTTAACCCCAACATGGATGCAATCCACCAAGTAAAATACAGCGGAGAGTTGATTGGAATGAATCCAAATGTTGCACTACAAAGGGCACACCAAGCCCTGGATTATGTGGGACTTGGCGAACAACGATATCGGGAGGTTTCATCCTTTTCAACCGGAATGAAGCAAGCTACGAAATTGGCATGTGCTTTAATTCATGACCCTAAACTCATTATTGCTGACGAACCAAGTAATGGGTTGGATGCAAAGGCTCGCGAATTTATGTTGAACACGCTTGAAATCACGGTGAACGAAGGCCAGAGATCTGTTCTTATGGCCTCACATCTTATGGATGATGTGGAGAGAGTTTGCGATAATATCGTCCTTTTGCACAAAGGAAAACTCGCAGCACAAGGTAAGATTGAGGACTTAAAGGCCATTGATAAAGAGGTTGAAATCCACGTTTGGGGTTCAGCAGGAAAAATGGAAGAAACACTCATAGATCGAGGTATGAAAGTTCGGAGAGAAGGGCGTGTGATGAGAATAGGTCATGTTGGGGATGACACATACACAAGCATCTTGCAAGCAGCGACAGACGTTGGAACTCAAATAAGAAGAATGCATGATCATGAAGCAACTCTGGAAGACCTCTTTTTGGTTATCATGGAGCGGTTGGGACAAGACGTGAAGAGCAGTGAAGATCTACTAGGAGGGGCATAAATGTCAACCTCAGAAGAAGTAGTGAACGAGCCAGTTCAGAAAGCCGAATCTAAGAAAGAAGCTTACGGTGCTGAAACACCGGTTACTGGTCAAACAAAAATGCAAGCCGCTTGGTCTGCAGATTCGGAAAACGAAAGTTCTACTGCGCAAGTTGCGTCCAATAAACAGGGTCAAATTTTCGAGCAAATTTACAAGCCTTGGGAGGGAACGCTAAATCCTCGCTGGATGCGTAATTGGGCTATTTTGCGACATCACATACTGGGTATTTTCAAGAAAGGACATAGGCCTTGGAACATTCCAACACGACTTTTCATATTTTTCGTTGTCATTGCTTCCATGACAGATGTAGCACTGGCCTTATTGTTTGGAATGATTGGCGAGCCAACACTTTACGATATTTGGGGTGTTAGTAGAGACAACCTGTATGGGCACGTTGTGGGTTTTTTTCCAAGGAACATACTGTATTACCCAATAGTTGCGGCCCTATTAGTGGGTGGGATTATATCAGAAGATAGGTCTCATGGAACTAGTGCATTGTATTTTTCAAGACCGATAAACAGGTTTGATTACACCGCCATGAAATTCCTTTCAGTCGGTCTTATCTTGTTATTCATCATCAATGGTACACTCGCCATCTACTACTTTGTAGATATACTGGTTATGGGTAAAGGTTGGGCTTGGATTATCGATACATTTCCTATGTTTTTAGCCGCTTTTTTATGCGGAATAATTCTATCATTCACCTACACCTCAATCGGATTAGCACTCTCGAGTATTTCTCGAGGTCGGTTTTTCCCAGCAATTGGCTTAGTAGCTATACTTATGGGGACGAAATCAATCGCAGCAATTGTTGATGAACTATTTGAGAAAAGCCTACTTTACGTTATCTCGCCTTACGACTCTGTTGCGCATGTCTGTCAGGCCCTAATTGGAACAGAAATGACCTACCAGCATCCTTGGGTTTGGAGTTTAGTTTCTCTCGTAATCATCAATGGTTTGGCTCTTTACCTACTTGCAAATAGGGTGTCTTCAATGGAGGTGACTCGAGAATGATGCCCGACATGACACAGCATGGGAAAGTTGAAATCGAGCAATGGAAGCCAGTCGAAGGTACTCCTGTAATAATGTTCGATAGGGTCTCAAAGACATACGGACGAATAAACGCACTAAATTCTGTTTCCCTTGGTATATCGGGGGGAGTTACCGGGATACTAGGGATGAATGGAGCAGGAAAATCCACACTATTCAAATTGATGATGGGTAAAGTCAAACCTAGTTCTGGAGCGATTCGGTTGTTTGGAACAGACCCTTGGAAAAATCAAGCACCATACTCTCGGATTGGGTTTGTTCCTGAGCATGAAAAGATGTATGATTGGATGACTGCTTTTGACTTCATTGTTACTTTTGCAAGACTCCACGGTATGACAAGAGAAGAAGCGAGCAGTGAGGCAAATAGAGTGCTATCATTCGTATCGCTATCCGATGTCATGCACAAAAAAATCGGTCAGTTTTCAAAAGGTATGCGCCAAAGAGTAAAAATCGCACATGCTTTGGTTAATGACCCGGAATTAATTATTTTAGATGAACCACTTCAAGGGTGTGACCCACTCGCAAGAACAACAATTATGAATGTCATAAAGGAACTTGGAGCTATGGGTAGAACTGTTCTAGTCTCTAGCCACATACTACATGAGATTGAGCGGATAACAGAACAAATTGTCATACTCCATCAAGGTCGAGTTTTGGCGCTGGGTAACTCTCATGCCATTAGAGAAATGCTGGACCAACATCCTCACAAAATAGCACTTGAGTGCGATGATCCAAGAGAATTAGCAAAAAGCATCATAAAAATTGATGAAGTAACTGGCATGTCATTTGCAGATAAAGGTCGATTGTTAATTGAGACCAAACATCTAGGAGAGGTCCATAAAAAACTACCCAAAACCATCATAGAAAGTGGGAGGCGGGTAACATCAATCGATAACCCGGACGATGACTTACAATCAATCCTGATGTATCTTACAGGAGGTACAACATGAGTAGTAGGATGGATACTATTTGGTCTCGATTAGACCGCAAATCAACAGCGATTGCTGAGTTTACAATGCGACAATACCGGACAAGGATTTCCACATGGGTGGTCATGATAGCATCTGTTGTGGCATTGTTGCTAGTGTTATTGTTTTACATCGAAGCAATGAATACAGAGATTCAGGCTATCGATAATGACAATGATTCTGTAGATACTGACGGTGATGGCTACCCCGATGGTCAAGAGAGGTTTCATGGCACTGATCCAAATGTGGCAGAAGATTTTCCTGCAAATGTAGAACCTGACCCTCCTGAAAAATGGATAAATGAAGATGATATCGACTGGGATGAACTGAAAGACGGGGAGAATTATGTTGGCGAGGACGACGACAAAGACTGCTTAAACGGATTTGATACAATAAGTCAGCAGGATACTAATGACAACAATATCCCATGTGATGTGGTTGTAATAGTCGACTCTCTGAACTCAACTGTTACTATCATTGAAGATCAAAACGTAGATGAAGACCCAGATGAGGATAAATATGGCAAAGAAGCAGGACATAGAGCATTCATACTTGGAATTGGTAAATTCGGAATTGTCTACCTGCTTGGAATATTCCTCCCATTGTTTTTGGCTACTGGATTGATAAGGGAGGAGATGAGTGAAGGTACAATACACTACATGTTGGCAAAACCAATATCCAGGGGAGAGGTTCTGCTCTACAGAATGCTTGGTTACGTCGGAGTTACTTGGCCCTTCATTCTCGTCGTATGTGTTACTTTGTGTTTAATCACTGGATTCTCTGGACCGGGAGAAGACCTCTTTAGATGGCAGGACATTCCAGTATGGATGTCAATCGCCTGGTCTGCAATGCTTGTCTCCCTTGTTTATGGAACAATATTTTGCGGTTTTGGCATAGTGTGGAAAAACGGTGTCATCCTCGCAATACTTTTTGCTGCATGGGAACTTGGAATGGCATTTGTCGCAATTTTAACAGGCGGAGATTCTTCAATTCGTTATATGTCCGTAATAGGATGGGGTATGATAATCGTAGATGCAGGTGCTGCCATAGGTTGGCCAGACAATTGGCAGCTGGTGGAGATTGGCCTTTGGGGCGGTGGTCATGGGGAAGAGAACTGGCTCGGACAAGTAGACTATGCTCCTCTGCCAGGGGCCGAACCGCTGAGTGCGTTTAGCGGTAGCCCAAATCTTGGAGTAAGTACTTGGTTGGCACTAGTAATCTCTTCACTTGTTTTGGTGTTCCAAGGAGTTATGGCATGGTTTATTGGACAAACAATATTCAAGGCTAAGGAAGTGAATTAATGTCACAACCAGAACGATTTACTGGAGAACTATCCAGTCTGTGGAAATTGCAAAACTTACCTCCAATTCACCACCTAACATGGGATTGGTGGTGGTGGCTAGTAATGCTGGATGATGAGAAAGGTAATCCTGCAGGAAAACAATTGATGGTCCTATGGTCTACTAAAGATAACCCGCTTGTTGAAGTAAATGGATACCAATGGAAACCTGTCGGGCGGCCCGGATTTGATGAAAATGGAGGTATAGCGATGGACGGTATGGTTGCCGCATGGTGGTATGATGGCGATCAAATGATTGAGCCTCTAATTCTGGAGGAATCCAGAATTATTGTTTTATCAGAAAATCATCCAGACTGGCCATATGACAAGGGAGGAATAGTTGCATCGCATACGGAGAGAGAATTTTCGATGGGTCTCAACTCTGAGGAAAATGAATTCTGGTTGATTTTGGATACAGAACACGGAAAATTCGATCTGAAAATGCGCCCCTGGAATAATGCAATGTCTAGTATGAAAGTTGCTCAAGCCGAATATGGGATGGGTATGGGATACGGCATCTCACGCCTACATGGAGCATTGTGTGATGGCACTATTGACGGGCAAAAAACCAGTGGTTCAGCATACTTTCAGAAGGTGTGTGTACAAGCCCCTTCGCCTCCATGGTTCTGGGGAATGCTCCACTTTGATGATGGCTCATACATAGATTGGTTCTTACCACACGTTTCTCCTACGCTGACAGCGAAGGACTCTCGGCAATGGAAAAAAAGAGATTTTACACATTACCCGCTTTCAATGGGTGGGCTATTCCATGATGTTTCGCGGGGGCGTAGTGAAAAATTCAGTAGAGTAAAAGTCGATAGGACCTGCAATGAATTAGGACTTCCAACATTCCATGTTCACATGTGGAACGGTGTTACTGAAATCAGAATTGAAGCGAAGGCAGTTACCAGAGCTCATTGGACATTTGACCAACCAACCAGAGGGGGAATGAAATCCCATTTGACCTATAATGAGTATCCTTTGGAAGTGACTAGACTCGAAATTGATGATGAAAAAGGAGTCAGAACCAGAGGTGAATGGGGGACCATCCGCGGAAATGCTGAGCACTCATGGGGCCTTCTTCACTAAGAAAATAGCCACAAGGTTCATGACCGTCTATGTTCCGTTATCAATCAGGAGAGGTAATTATGTCCGATGAGGAACTATCACCTGAAACTGCGGAAAATACTGAAACTATGTCAGATACCAACAAAAATTCTGATGCTGTAGCGAGTAACGAATCCCTTCGAGAAAAGTTCAGGCTGACGGGTGACGAACAGATTTTAAAAGACGTCAAACCTTCATTATTTGCATTCTTGCCTATGTATGTAATTGCTTTAGTAATACTAGGAGCACACATGCTCTTTGCGGTCGACTGGGACGCTAGTAGCGATGATAACATTCTAGTGAAAGTTATGATATTCTTGATTGAATTGTCCGACATAGGTGAAATTGGATTCGTTCTAGTAATGCTGAGCGTAACATGGTTTAACCGAATGCTCAACGGAACAACCAGTGGCAAATGGACCACTATTTTCCTCTTGATAGTTGCATTTACACCACCCGTGCTAAGATTGGATGACTTCATTGCATGGATAATGGGCAAAGATTCTGGATTTATACCACTAGATGATTTCAGTTATTCCCTATTTGGAATAGTTTGGGCATCTCTGTTTACACTGTTTACGATATTTTACCAGAGGAGTTTCCACTATGCAATTACAAATCACAGAGTAATTTTTACTCAACACCTAGTCATTCCCGGCGATGGCAGAAGAATCTTATTCGATAACATAAACGAAATAAGGACTCAAAGGACCATGTTGGGAGCGATGTTTGGGTATAATACAATAATTTGTGACACTGGTAGCCAACTAGGTATTGGAGAAGATGCAATGTCTGTATCTGTGGGTTCTGCAGGCAGTGGTGCAACTCCAGAGACCGCCAATGGAGAGGGACAAATAACGAAGAGTATTTTCAGGAAAATGTTCGCTTTTGTCACATACCAAAGAACAAGAAAAATTGACTTACCCGATCCTAGATTCTCTTTCTTCTGTATCACAAACTGGAAATCTATTGAGCAATTGCTTAACGAAATGCATCAAAGACACAGTCAATCTGGAATCTTAAACGAATTAAAAGACCAGATTGCAGAATCTCAAGATTGACACATAGGTTTCAAAAACCTGTTTGGTAAGCCCCCGCTATGAGCGACCTAATCCAGCAGGCTGGCATGGCCCTGTCGAGTGGACAATTTACAGAAGCAATGGCATTATTTGAGAAAGTCAGAGAAGCGGAACCGGACAATGCAGTCGGTCATTATGGATGGGCCGAAGCTGCGTTCATGCGCCTATCCATGGATATGGAAGAAGACGTCCCTGCCGGAAAAATAATGCAAGTTTACAAGAAAGCGATGCAACTTGATGAAGAAAATCTAGAATATGTCGCTTCTTTCGCAAATTTCTGTCTAGACTGTGGAAGAATCCCAATGGCAATCAAAGAATATCAGCGATTAGAAAAAATGGCTGAATTAAATGAAATACCTGTAGAAGACACGTTATTCGATGCAAGCAGATTAATCGTTGATGCTATTGAAAGAGTAGGACAAGGTCGCGATAACCCAATGATTCAACCATGGTTGAGGCAAGCATTGGTCTGGGCAGTAGGGGGTCTGGGTTACTCTGCTGGAGATGCTGCTGAAGTCCTATCATCCGATGAGTGAGGTGCAATATCATGGGGAAGGCGCGAATCGCCTTCCGGTTCGGACATTATGGTGACTGTTTCCATGGTAGTCAAGTTCAACCTGATGTGCAGACTGTTCAAGGTACATTTATGCACGTATTTAAGAAAAAACTGAAGTGGACAAACGAAAGAATGCCCGTTGCTTTCGCCAGTCGAACAGATGCAGGGGTCCACGTTCGTCTGAATGGAGGATTCATCGATTTAGAACAAGAGAGGTGGAAAGCGATGGGAGCAGTGGGTTTCATGAAGGCTGTCGGCCACCAGATACCAGAATCCATCAGCTTGATAGACGTTCACGAAGTTGGAGGAAATTGGAGTCCAAGAAGGGCCTTATACAGGACTTACAGATACAGGATGGAGTGTATGGAGAAATGGGTTGAACCAAATCTTGAGGATTTTACTAACCTATGTTCACAATTTGTTGGAAAACATGACTGGGCGAACTTCTGTAGAACAGAAACCGGACGTTCCACAATACGAGTGGTTGAATCATGCAGGCCTTGGATAAGTAATGAAAGAATTGTTGGATTTGAGATAGTTGGTGAGGCCTTCGTTTGGAACCAAGTAAGACGCATTGCAAATGCTATGCTAAGCGTAATCACGGGTTACAAAGATCTAGAGTTAGTCATAAAAGCAAGGGATAATCCAGATGTCGAAATCGATTTGGGTCTAGCAGAAGCAGACTGGTTGATTCTCTGGTCAGTGGAATGGGAAGAACTTCCAGACCTAAAATCGGAAGAACCTGATATACCGGTACCGGATAAATCCAGTTCTCGTTGGCAGGAAATTTGCAGACAGCAACAGAAGGAAATTATAATTCGGCAGTTCGATATCATTCAAGGACGATACTGACACTATCACCATCTTCCACTGAGCATGATTCTCGCAAAAATACACCAGCGATGACTTCAACAACATCTTCATGTCGGGTTAAATCTGGAATTAAAATCGCACATTCATGGGTCGCTTCATCTGCGATGAATTTTCCAATAAACGCAGTTGCACCGCCGAATGAAACTCCATCTCTGTCAAAGCCTTTTATCTGATGGGCTTGAATTCCGCTGTCGACACCTTGTTCCAAACCAGCAGATACTCGTAGCTTTTTGTACTCTGTCAAAGATTCACCCCGAACATGCACATTCAGAGTACCCGGCCAAGCGCTCATACCAATTATAGCTTTGAATTGCTCCTGGTAGTGGTGCTGCGACATGAAGATATGTGCTCTCCCAAGGCCAGACGATACCACACCTTCAATCCGCATGGGCCGCCCGAGAGGTCTCCCACTCATGACTGTTCTGTCACCAAGCAAAACAACATGTAGGCCTTTCCCTTGGCACGTGCATGGCAGGAGACCTAACGTGGATGGAGGAAAGATACAACCATCTAAAACAACAATCATTGCTGTGGCAACCTCCAACACTAGAAAGTGCTAATATTCCGCGCTGTACGATGGACGGAAAGCCAACAATCATGCTTTCAGCAAATAATTATCTCAACTTGACAACGCATCCTAAAGTCGTTGAAGCCTCAATCGCTGCTATCAGGAAATATGGAGCTGGAAGTGGTTCGGTACGGGCAATCGCTGGAACTATGGATATTCACCTAGAAGCTGAACGAAAGGTTGCAGAATTCAAAGGCGTTGAATCCGCATTGATTTATTCTGCCGGTTACACTGTAAACGTTGGATTAATACCCTCTTTGGTACAAGGCAAACAGGATGTAATAATCTCAGATGAACTTAATCACGGCTCAATTATTGACGGGGTCAGGCTGACCAAAGCAAAGAGAGCTGTATTTCCACACAACGATATGGGGGCCTTAGAACAGGTGTTGAAGGAAAATGATGATTCTGATAGGAAACTAATAATTGTTGACGGGGTCTTTTCCATGGATGGAGATATATGCCCGCTGGATGAATTGACCGCACTAGCTGAAGAACACAATGCAATGGTAATGGTTGACGATTGTCATGGAGAAGGAGTGCTTGGTGATGGAGGAAGAGGTATAGTAGACCACTTCAAACTACAAGGGAGAGTCGACTTTGAAGGAGGCTCCTTTTCCAAAGCGTTAGGTGTCCAAGGAGGAATTCTTGCAGGCAAGGAAATCGTAAGAAATCATGCTCTCAATCACTCCAGGTCTTGGCTACTATCAGGATCTCAGCCGCCCGGAGTTGCAGCAGCACAAAAAGCAGCGGTGGAGGTTCTCATGGATGAGCCTCAACATCATGCAAGATTGTGGGACAATACCGAATATTTCCGTAGTGAGATGCAATCTTTAGGTTTTGACACAGGAGTATCAACCACACCAATCATCCCGGTTATGTGTGGTGAATCATCAACCGCAAAAAACCTCTCTAGTGAGATGTTGAAACAAGGCGTAATGGCAGGCGCAATTGTATTTCCAATGGTTGCCAGAGATAAGGCTAGAGTGCGCACGCAAATGTCTGCTGGCTTAACCCGTGATGACCTAGATGAGGTCTTGAGGATATTCGAAGCTGCTGGTAAAACTGTCGGACTTATCTAATCTCATAGTAATAATCTGCTTAGACAAATTTGGATAGGTAGTGCGAGAATGAAACTACTATTATTGTCGATAGGACGCTATTCTTCTTCGATTTGGAATGAATCTACAACAGCCATTAATTCCGAATCATCAATAACTATCTCATCGTCTTTATCTTCGTTAAGATATTCTTTGATTGGAACACCTTTGAACGGATTCTTTCCGTCTTCAATCATACACAGAAGTCTCCACCTAGGCGCCCAAGAAAGATGTATGTAAATTGGTCCGGGGGCCATCAATAAGCACCATGCGGTGAATATCGTTATGTTATTATTTACTAGTAGTTCTGTATGAATGAGAGTCAGGAATGTAAATCCAATAAATGGAATAGGGTAGAGAATTTTTCTATTGATTGGGAGGGGCATTCTACCGGTTAAGGCATTGATCAGACGACTAATAATCCCAAGGAAAGCGGTAGCAGATATCAGCAAACTCGCATGCAAAAGCCACAATGGGAACCAAAATTCCTCCGTTGTAGCATAAGGTAGTATCAATGCCGTAGATACAAGAAGACCGTAAAAAGCGCCGATGTTCGATGGATGAGATAACCAAAGAGGCAATTTTGTAAATCTCCTTGAGAGGCCCCCGCCAATCAAAAGTTCACGGTGACCTTCGTCAAGGGACGATGTCAGGTCAGCCCGTGTTTTTTCCTCGGCCATGCTTTGTCTACCTAGAATAGGACTTTTGAAGGTACGGTGCAACATATGTTTGCGAAGTGCATTTATTATTCATTTGAAAACATTCGAGAAATAGGGCCTTGAACCTCAATTTCTTCTTCAGGCAACCAGTTTCTCTCCAGTAGCGCGGATTCCTGTGCTTCCCTCTCCCTAGCATCATCAAACTCATTATTTGATTCATTTACCGCATTGTTGAGTGAAATTGCTTGATTAATTATCAAAAGATGGTTGTTTAAAATCGACTCTTTTTGATTGGTTACCCAAATAGAAAGTATTGACAAATCGTTATCTTGCCTGTGAACAATCCAATGACCAAGGTTGTTTTTTGCAAGCTTTAGTCTGTTATTACCCGGATCTATCCATTTGTCAGCAAACTTAACCATAATTTGTGATTCTGCTAC